>OCVQ010000814.1_pt1 | contig 26682 bp, 26 predicted proteins | sample 1539061 | NCBI WGS metagenome assembly OCVQ01 (sample SAMEA3355526, study PRJEB22509) | marine metagenome | biome: marine; feature: river plume; material: water | place: USA | collected 2010-08-08 | depth 0.5 m | reverse complement strand
GCACCAATGGCATTACATACTTCAGGTTTCTCACCGTACTTCTCAGCCCACTGCATACCTAAGATGGCGTGCGGGAGATCCGTCTCTTCGTGCGGCACCTTACCGATATCGTGTAACAATCCAGCACGCTTTGCGATCTTAGGATTCAATCCCAATTCTGACGCCATAATGGCACATAGATTCGCTACCTCGCGGCTGTGCTGCAGTAAGTTTTGGCCATAAGAAGAACGGTACTTCATACGTCCCACTGTTTTGATGAGTTCCGGATGTAAGCCGTGAATTCCTAGATCGATAGCTGTACGCTTACCAATCTGAACAATCTCTTCTTCAATCTGCTTGGTCGTTTTCGCGACCACTTCCTCAACACGAGCAGGGTGAATACGTCCGTCGCTGACCAATTTATGCATAGACAAGCGGGCAATCTCACGACGCACAGGATCAAAACAGCTCAATAGAATGGCTTCTGGTGTATCGTCTACAATGATTTCCACACCTGTCGCCGCCTCAATAGCGCGAATGTTACGTCCTTCACGACCAATGATTTTTCCTTTAATATCATCGTTCTCAATATTGAAAACGGATACCGCATTTTCTATGGCGTTTTCCGTGGCTACGCGCTGGATGCTTTGAATCACCACCTTCTTCGCTTCCTGATTCGCAGTAAGCTTTGCCTCTTCTATGGTATTCTGTACATAGGCCTGCGCATCTAGCTTCGCCTTATCCTTCAAGGCTTCAATCATTTGCTGCTTTGCTTCCTCCTCGGTCATTCCAGAGAGGTTTTCTAATTCAGCAATCTGCTTATCACGAAGTTTCTCCACCTCGCGCACTCTTGCCTCGAGGGATTCGCGCTTTTTGGCCAAAGTATCCTTCTCGCGCTCTAAATTGCGCTGGTCCTTCGTATAATCCTCAATACTCTTTTTAAGGCGTTCGTCTTTTTCACGGAACGAATTCTGACGTTCAGCCAATTTTTGATCGCGCTTCTGTACTGCGCGTTCGTGCTCTTCCTTAAGGTTTAAGAATCGCTCTTTAGCCTCTAATGCCTTATCTTTTTTAATCTGCTCAGCTTCTTTTTTTGCCTCAGTAATCATGAGGGCACTGCGTTTTTTCAGTGCGTTTTGCCAGAGAACATAGCCTCCAACTAAACCTATCAAAAGACCTACTACAGCAGCAACTATTGTCATTACCATACCACTTTCGGGTTTATTGTTTTTAAAAAATCCCGCACCTGCTATGCATGTTGTCTAAACTCCTAAATATCAGGATCTGCACTTGCCGTGACGCCTTGACCTTCCACCGGAGCGAACTCCCTCTATGAGGTGTGGCCTGCTCGTAACGTCTCGAGCGAAGTCCATAACAACGTGCTCGTTGAGTTTAGCACAAAAAATAGCAAGTACGGGAAAGTGTTTATCCGTTTTGTAGGACCGCATCTAGTGCAGCTTCCACATCAGCCAGCGCTTTGCTGGCCTGGGACTGAACGTCCTGAGATTGTTTAAGCGCGATTTCCGATTTGGAAGCAAGCTGCAGCGCACACATACTGAGTACGTCCTGCTTGTCTTGCACAGCATAACGGCTTTCAAACCGTGCTACTGCATCATTTATGGTTTTCACCGCAGCTCTAATCTGCTCCTCCTCTTCCCTTTTAATGGTCAGCGGATAAGTTCTATTCGCAATGGTGACTTTTATTTTTAACGTGTTCTCACTCACGGAGGTTACGCACTTAACAATTTCAAACAACGGTCAATCTCCCGTACCAACTCCGCAATCTTTTCTTCGCTGTACGTGTCCTTTGCGGGCGAACCACTCTGAACAGTTAAAGCGAGATTACGTTGTTGCAACTGATCTTGAAAATCTGCATGTTCCGCTTGCAAGGCTGCGAGAGTTTCTTGCAAATGGTCAATTTGTTCTTCTAACTCTTGTACTTTCGACTGTAATTCCGCGTTGCGATTGGCCACTTTAGAGGCCTTATCTACCACACGCTGAAGCACTTCAGAAAATTCAGGAGTCATTTAAATCAGTTTCCATCAAATATACCATAATTGTAGCTTTGTAGAATGTTAAATCGGTCCCTAATTCTTGGGTTGTTACTAACGGCCCCTTTTTTACAAGCACAATCCAGTTTTGCGCCCAGTGCTCCATTAGATATCCCTTTGGTGCTAAGCGGCACTTTCGCCGAATTGCGCGGAAATCACTTCCACGGAGGCATAGATATAAAAACACAAGGCCGCAGCGGTCTTAGAATAGGTGCGGTAGCAGATGGCTATGTTAGCCGCGTGGCAGTAAGCCCATATGGGTATGGAAATGCACTTTATGTCAGGCATCCCGAAGGCTATACCACCGTTTACGGCCACTTAAATGCCTTTTATCCGGAATTGGAACAATGGGTGGAAGACCAACTGCGCGACCGCAGCAAGAACGACGGCAACCTCTACCCTTCGCCAGAGCAGTTCAAGATCACCCGTGGCCAACTAGTCGCTTTCAGCGGCAACACAGGCGGCTCTTTCGGTCCGCACCTGCACTTTGAGATCAGAGATACCAAAACGGAGGAACCACTGAATCCATTGGAGTTCGGGATTGAAGTAAAAGATACTCGCAAACCGGATATGCGCGGACTAAAATGGACCGCACAAGATTTTAATACCACCGGCTCTTTTAAACCTGGAGATACCATTAGTGCCGAGAAAACCGTGGGAATTGACCTATTTACCACGGATAAGCAAGATTTGGCCAATAATAACAACGGTGTGTATGCCATTGAGGCATCGGTAGAAGGCAAGAACTTTTTCACGGCCAATTATAGACGCATCAATTTCAGCACCTCACGCTTTATCAATGCACACATCAACTACGATCTGTACTGTACTCAAGGAGTAAGGTATACGCGATTGTACGAATTGGAAAACAACCCCCTTGACCTCACCACAACGTATGAAGTGGCCGAACCTGCATTCCGAGCTTCAAAAGGGTGGATTACTGTAGCCGAGGATAGTGTGATCAAAGTGGACGTAACGATCAAGGATTTCGAAGGCAATGCGAATGCCTTTTCGTTTTATGTGAAAGGGACCAAGCGCCCGATGAAGGGGATGTTGGACCGGACGGTACTTCCTTGGGATATGGCGCATTCATTGACTATAGGCCCAATACATTTTACCATCCCAGCCGGCGCCTTATACAACACGACCTATGATTTTTTGATGGGCGCTAAAGGCAATGGGCAATATGTCATTGGCGGCGGTTATGTGCCATTGCAAACCTACATGACGTTAAAATGGACCTTGGACAGCACTCAGATTCCAGGAGTAGGTTGGTTCCTTTGGGAGGCTAACCACAAGGGCAAGAAGAGTGCGATCACCGGAGCGCGCAATGGTGATGTGATGACTTTTAAAACGAGGAGTACGGGGACGTATGAATTGGACCAAGATTTGAAAAAACCTGAGGTGAGCTTGCTGAAAGCTACCACATATGCCCGCAGCAATAGCGCCTTTAGAGAGATTCGACTGCGCGCTGCAGACGACAAGACCGGTGTGGACCGTTATAGTGCAAGAATTGACGGCGACTTTGCAAGAATTGACTTCGATTATAAAAACGAGATGTTAAAAGTGATTGTTCCCAAGGAAATCCCCGCAGGAAGCCATAATTTGCGTGTTGTAGTAATCGACGGTGTCGGTAACACCGCCATAGAAGAGTATACAATCACCTTATGATGCAACGCGCACTACTTTTTATTCTATTCTTCACCTGCTCTTTCCAGGCTTCTGCGCAAGAAGGAAAAAAGCCGGTGCAACTTCATGGAATTATTGTCAGCAATGATTCGTTGATCCAATTATTGCCTAACGTCCAGATTTTAGTGAAAAGTCGCGGGCAAATGACTGTTAGTGACCGCGACGGATTTTTCTCGTTAGTGGCAATGCCAGGAGATACGGTGCTTTTTCAGCACATCGGATTCCGCCTCAACCGTTTTTGGGTGGCAGATACGTTGGAGGGAGAGCAGTTTCTGGCGCGCATTGTTTTGGAATGGGATACCGAAGTCTTGGATCCCGTTATTGTCTACCCATGGCCGTCAAAGGAGAACTTCAAGGAAGAATTCCTTGCGATGAAAATTGAAACCACAGAAATGGATATTGCTCAACGCAACCTTGCTTTAGATGAACTTCGTGCCCGCGCAGCGGCGATGGGCTATGATGCCGCTGAAATGCAGGATTACCTCATTACGATGCAGAACCAGCAACTCTACAATGAAGGACGTTATTACGGCGGCAATGGTGCATCCGCCATCCTAGGTGCCCTTTCTAATCCCTTCGCTTGGACAGAGCTCTTTCAAAGCCTGAAGCGGTAATTGGTTTTGAAAAAACTATTCTTCATAGGTATATTCTTCACCTCTGGGCTTCACGCACAGATCATGGATTCAACCCTTCTCGATGAAGTTGACGTGGAATCGCAACGCGTTTCTGAAGAAGGCACGAACGTATTAGGAAAAGATATCCGATTCACTACTGGCGCAGAAGGTGGCGTGGAAGGCGTGGTAAAAACCTTTGCTGGGGTGAGCTCTAGAAACGAAATGAGCTCGCAGTACAATGTGCGCGGAGGTAATTTTGACGAAAACTTAGTCTATATCAACGATTTCGAGGTTTTTCGACCCTTTTTAGCACGTGCCGGTCAGCAGGAAGGCATGAGTATTATCCACCCTCATTTAGTCAGCAGCATCAACTTTAGCGCAGGCGGGTTCAGTGCCTTAGAAGGAGACAAACTCAGTTCCGTTCTAGATGTGAAATACGAATACACCCGAGACCCAAAGCTTAAAGACTTGATCGTAGAAACTTCGCTAACTGGCGTCAGTTGGGCCTCGAAAAATCATACGAAGGGATGGACTATTGCAAGTGGACTCCGCTACCGGAATAATGCACTGCTACTAAATGCTACTGATGTACAGAGCGATTATTTTCCAGTGAATGCCGACGGCCAATTGTTGCTGACCAAGCTCTTAGGCAATGGCCCCAATGAGGTGGGCACCTCGCGTGTGGAAATCTTTGCGCACGTTGCGCACAACAGAATGAATCAAATCCCTCAAAACCGGCAAACCAATTTTGGCTCTTTGCAGGAGGCGCTGCGCTTGAATGTATTTTTTGACGGCAAGGAGGAATTTGGTTACGATACGCAATTCTTAGCCGCTAAATATCAGAAACTTACAGGAGTCGCTGGTGGCGGTGTACGTACCTTTTCCGCGACCGGTTTTCACACCACGGAATTGGAAATCACCGATGTGATTGGCTACTACAGACTGAACGAACTCAACAATGATCTAGGCTCCGATGACTTTGGTGAAATAAGCCTAGTACGGGGCGTTGGTGCCTTTCAGGATTTCAGAAGAAATTTCCTCGATGCCTACATCGGCAATGTAAAATATGAGGAATTGATTGGATTTAACAGGTTTGACCTTACCTGGGGAGTCCAATTGCAAGGAGAAAACATCTATGACCGCTACAAAGAGTGGGAACGCATCGATAGTGCCGGCTACAGCCTACCAAACACAGGCAGCACCATTGATAGCGTTATCGATGGAAGATTATTCAGCACACCGGCGGACGGTTTAGAACTCTATACCCACGTAGCAGCGACTCAAACGTTGCTCAACACTCGAGCGAAGAGTTGGATCAACGCGAAAGGCTCTATTCCACTAGATAAGGGCATCTGGCATTACAATATAGGTGCACGGATGCAGTGGGCCCAATTGTCAAACGAAGTTCGCATCAGCCCACGTGCACGATTCAACTTTATACCAGATGGAGGACTGCTTGCTGCCTACCGGTGGACCTTTGCTGCAGGATTGTACGATCAATACCCCTTCTACCGTGAAATGCGCCTTAAGGACGGTACGCTAAATACGGACGTGAAGAGTCAGCAGGCCCTGCACCTGATCGTACGTCAAGACAAAGATTTTGAACTGTGGAACCGCCCTTTTGTATGGACACTTGAAACGTATTACAAAGGATTGCAACGCGTGAATTTGTTCGATGTGGAAAATGTGCGCATCCGCTACCAAGGCAACAACGATGGACTGGCGCGAGTGTTCGGGATTGATTCCCGCATCAATGGAGAGTTTGTAAAAGGCACCGACAGTTGGTTCACTTTTAGTTTGTTCCGCGCTCAGGAGCGCAGTACAACAAGCTTGGTACAGGGGTGGCACGCCCGACCGACGGACACTCGGTTCAATTTCGCCGTGTACTTCCAAGATTACTTGCCGAACGACCCCACAACACGGTTGTCACTTACACTTATGTTGGGCGGTGGATTTCCTTTTGGACCGGACGGTACTGGCAACGAAATAGCGCAACCCGAGGACCGTTTTTTCCGAAGCCCACCCTACCGTCGGGCAGATATCGGTTTTATCAAGGTATTGGGTGGGAAATGGACCGATCGCTTTGATGAAATCTGGATCAGCGCGGAAATCTTTAACCTGCTACAAGCAAGAAATACTGTGAGTTACCTTTGGGTAAAAGATATTAGTGCGGCAGGACAATACGCCGTCCCTAATTACATGACCAACAGATTACTCAACTTAAAAGTCCACGTGGATTTCTAATATGCGCATTGTCGAAACTTGGAGTACCCAACAATTCAAAACCACCATTTACGCCATGGAACGCTGGCACTACGTTGAATTTGAGGCTGGGCCAATGAAGCAGGGGTTCAAATTCATGAAAGAATCACATCCTTCTACCGCTGAAGTCAAAGAAGCCTTGACTCAACCCTTTTTGGACGAAGTCTACAGGACGTTCGAAAAGATGTTTTTGAATCTCAAGAACAACAAGTAATACCTCTTCGTAAAAAGAATAACTATCGCATCAAATCAAAGATGTCGTTTTCTAGTGCGCGACCTTTGTTTTTGTTGTACCAATCTTGCGCAAAAAGCGACCATTCAGACTTATCAAAATCTGGCTCAGCCTTCCACTGTTTGTAGTGTTCGGTGAGTTCTGATGGACGAGGTCCCCAATTGGTGACTGCTTCAAAATGATCATTAAGGCGTACCCACTTTGGAATGGAACGGCCACCGTCGGTGAGGAATTGGTCCATGAGTTCTGGGTGCTCATCGCGAAATACGATGCGCAGGGGGATTTTCGTCGCAATGGCCCATTCATTAAAAAACGGCAAGGCGTGAGCGGCATCGCCACACCACGTTTCGGTAAAAACCAACCACTGCTCGCCTTTTACTTTACAATCGTAAATGGCATCGATAAAATTTACTTCGGGACGGTACGTCTTTTCCCAACGGCGCTGACGTGCAGCAGCCAGTTTGGTATATTCGATAAAAGACGCTTTCTGCTCACCAGATGTTTTTCCTTTGCGGGCATATTGCTGAAGCAATTCACTGTACGATTTATAGGTAATGCCTCGCTCGAAAGCTTCTTTAAGACGTAGGTTTTGTTCCCGCTGATCCATAAACGAATGGTTTGAATTTTTGCAAAGGTCGCTCGACGACTAAATACGTTAGTGACGTGACGCCCAAAGTGAGCGCAAGGTAAATGAGCCAAGCGATTTCTGAGGATATTGGAAAAGATTTTACCCACATTAATACCGGTATATGAAACAGGTACATACTAAAGGAGACGGCGCCGACCCAACGCAGGGGTTTCCAGCATAATAGCGATGCCCAAAGGCCGTGTTTAAAGGAGGCTATTAATGCAACGGACCATAGCAATGCCGCGGGGATAAACGTACCTATATGAGTATAGTCATCTGATTTCCAAGACCAAAAACTAAAGATGAGCACGACAGCCCAGCCGGCATAGGTGGTGAAGGAAGATTGGGTGAGGGTGTTCCAGAAATGGGGACGTAAACGCTCAATAAGAGCAACGACGGTGCCGAGCAAAAAGATGTTGAGGAACCATAGCGTGTTTGTTCCCTCGGGCTGCCACCATAGTACAAACCAATACGACGCACCCATTAATACGGCTAATGTGCAAGCAATGGCATACCCGTTCCAACGAAACAGGCGGTGAAATACGAAAAGTACTATAGGGCTAATGAGGTAATATTTAAACTCAACCGGTATGGACCAAAAAATATGATCGCCACGCTGAAGTGCAAGGTGCTGCCACACATCTCCCCAGTCGTGCATTACTACTTTTAGTCCGCTGGCATTGGCCATTCTAAAAACTATGAGCGCAAGAAAAAAGAGTGGGAAAATGCGTAAGATGCGGCGAGAGATGTAATACAACCAATAGTCCCAATCTGCGCGTCCCTGCTGAAGCATCTTGATGATTTGACGGTCCAGAAGGTAGGCGGAAAGCACAAAGAATAGGTATACCCCAAGTTTTCCCCGGATCAACAAACTGCTTTCACCGAAGGGGCCCAGGCCTTGATTGTATCCGTGACCAAATACCACCATTAGTACGGCGATACCCCGCAAACCATCGAGCGGTTTGTGATGATCAGGATGTTGATCGTTTGGAAAAAAGGCTTGGAGCCAGCGCATTACCTTTTAAAGTTCAGCAAAGTGGTGCGGATAATGGCGATGCATTCGTCCAACTGGTCCTTTGTCATTACCAGTGGCGGTGCAAAACGGATGATGTTGCCGTGTGTTGGTTTTGCAAGCAAACCGTTTTCTTTCAATGCCATACAAATGTTCCAAGCAGTGGAGCTGTCGGGCGTATCGTTGATAATAATGGCATTCAGCAATCCTTTACCGCGAACTTTGGTGACCAATGCTGTTTCGCCAATGATTTTAGTCATCTCCGCACGGAAATGTTCACCCATAGCACGCGCATGCGGCGCCAGTCCTTCTTCTTTTACCACGTCAAGTGCCGCCATTGCAACTTTTGCCGCAATAGGGTTGCCGCCAAAAGTGGAACCGTGCTGACCGGGCTTGATCACTTCCATTACGTGATCGTCCGCGAGTACCGCACTCACGGGATAAACGCCGCCAGATAAAGCCTTTCCTAAGATCAAGAGATCGGGCTTCGTGTAGGTTGTACCGCGCTCGCAAGTGTTGCCGCAACTACAATCGCCACAAACCGCTAAAAGTGACCCAGTGCGGGCAATTCCGGTCTGTACTTCATCTGCAATCAATAAAACATTACGCTCTTTACACAATGCTGCTGCCTCTGCTATAAAGTTTGCGTCCGGTGTATTCACGCCCGCCTCGCCTTGAATAGGCTCGACTAGAAAACCAACGACATTCTCATTCATCAACGCAAAGTTTAACGCGGCAATATCATTGTAAGGAATGGTTAGAAAACCAGTTGTATAGGGACCAAAGTTGTTACGGGCATCGGGATCGTCAGAGAACGAAATGATGGTTGTCGTACGTCCATGGAAATTGCCCTCACATACCACGATAATACCGCTGTTTTGTGCGACTCCTTTTTTCTCATAACCCCACTTACGTGCGATTTTTAGCGCCGTCTCCACTGCCTCTGCTCCAGAATTCATGGGAAGGATCTTATCGAATCCAAAGGTTTCGCTCATGTACTTCTCGTATTCCCCAAGTTTACTGTTGTAAAAGGCACGTGAGGTCAATGTCAACGTCTGCGCCTGATCCACCATAGCCCCTACAATTTTTGGATGGCAATGCCCCTGGTTGACCGCACTGTAGGCCGATAAAAAATCATAGTAGCGTTTTCCTTCAACGTCCCATACGTAAACACCTTCTCCTTTGTCTAGAACGACCGGTAAGGGATGGTAATTGTGAGCGCCATACTTTTCTTCGAGGGCCATTAATGATGCAGAGGACTGAGCCATAGTACTTTTGAATTTTGGGTTACCACAAATATAAGGGCTGAATTCACGACTATTAGGATGAAAAGTAATAACTTCATAACCTCTTAAATCTAATCATACTTATGAAAAAATTTCTACTCTCACTAGTAGCACTTGCCGTTACTATAACGGCCAGTGCCCAATATTACCATACCGCGCCGGTGTCGGGCTCAAATCCGAACAACGTAAATCAGGAAAATTCCGAATATCCTGTTGGTAGTGGTCTCCCAACGGATTGGACCAGTATTGTAGGTGCGGCACAAACTGCAGGAACCTATTCAAGCATTCAAACGCTTCCGTTTACCTTTAAGCTTCAAGGAGCTGCGATTGACTCTTTCCGAGTATCAAATACCGGTATCCTTACGTTCTCGAGAAAAACAAATCCAGCCAACCACAGTGTGGGCTCTGCTCAAGCCATTACGAATTCTTCCATTCCAGATTCTTCCATCTGTGTATTGGGTTTGAACGGTAGTGGTGCCAACGATCAAGTGGCGCGCAAAACCTTTGGAACGTCTCCAAACCGCCAAGAATGGATTCTATTCTCTTCTTACAGTGTGACTGGAGCTTCGGGCAGCCACTGGAGCTACTGGTCTATTGTATTGGAAGAAACCACGAACAACATCTACATCGTCGATCAACGCAATGCTGGTGTAACACCAAGTTTAACTATTGGTGTACGCGTCAACAGCACCAACGTTTACGACCAAATCACCAGTGTAGGAAGCAATTCAAGCAATGCACCTGATTATTTAGATAACACCTACTACACCTTTATTCAAGGGGTACAACCAGATTACGAATTGGCAGGGGCCAGCTTAAATGTAAGTCCGTATTTAGGTCTCAACGTAGCTCCTTTTACAATCGCAGCAGATTTTACGAATAATGGCGCACAGAACCTAACGAGCGCAACATTCAACTACAGTATCAACGGTGGTACTCCAGTAACTTCAAGTTTGTCGAGCATCAGTATTCCTAGTGGATCTACAGGAACGCTTACTTCAGGAAGTACATGGAACCCATCAAGCACAGGATTGTACACAGTTAAAGCTTGGTTGAGTAATCTCAACGGAAGTAATGTGGATGCAAATACAGCGAACGATACGGTGAGCTTGGATATTCAAGTCGTTACTGCGTTAACTACCCGCTACCCACTATACGAGACGTTTACTTCGTCTACTTGTGCACCTTGTACGCCAGCGAACGCGACCATGGAGGCTGTATTTGACGATAATCCAGGCGAACACAACTCTATCAAATACCAGATGAGCTGGCCTGGTACAGGAGATCCTTACTACACGTTAGAAGGTGGAGCAAGAAGAACGTTCTATGGTGTAAACTCTGTACCACGCGTTGAGATTGACGGCGGATGGGACGGTAACGGTAATGGTGTTACTCAGGCCTTGTACGATCAGTACCAGAATGTTCCTGCATTCGTTGAAATGAGTGCTACTTGGAGCCGCTTCACTAAAAGTGTTGAGACCGAGGTTACTATTTCACCGCTAGCAGATGTTAATTCAAACAACTTAAGGTTGTTCGCGGTGATTTATTCGCACCTCGATGTAGCCAACGTAAAAACGAATGGCGAAACAGAATTCTTCAATGTGGTTAAGAAAATGATGCCTAATGAAAACGGTGAAACATTGAGCGCTTTGACTTCAGGACAGAGTGTTACCAAAACGTTGAGCTACACGTTCAATGGTAATTATACGTTGCCAGCGAATGCACAGAGCCCTGCAAACCTCAGTGTAGAACATACGGTTGAAGATTTCACAAACCTTGGTGTGATACTGTGGGTGCAAGACATCTCGACTAAAGAAGTCCTACAAAGTGTTGATGCAACCTACACCATCGGTCAATTCGAAGAGTCGCTTGCAAGCAAAATCAATGTATACCCGAACCCAACGAGCGGCGACTTCTTTGTAGAAGGTAATTTCGAGGCTGCAGCGACATTGAAGCTTATGGACATGACAGGACGCACACTATACCAAGAGCAAGCAGATTTCACAGGTGGTCAGAAAATACAGATCTCTACGGAAGGCCTTGCTTCAGGTACTTACCTGTTGATCACTACTACAGATGGTGCTTCTCATGCACAGCCTGTGATCGTGAAGTAAACCACAATTTTTTAGCAACAGAATATTGAGGGCGGCCGGAAGGCCGCCCTCTCTTTTTATAAACTATTTTTGCGGCCTATGGCAAGAAAGAAAAACCGCATGGCGAACCTTGAGCAAGTACGGCTCACGGATATAGGAAACAAAGGAAAAGCAGTGGGCAGACACGGCGAAAAGGTAGTGTTTGTGAGCGGTGGCGTGCCCGGCGATGTCGTCGAGGTGCAAGTAACTAAGAAGCGTCGAAGCTATCTTGAAGGCAAGGTGGTGAAGGTAGATGAATACAGTCCGGACCGTGTGGAACCGCAGTGCCAGTACTTTGGTGTGTGCGGCGGTTGCAAGTGGCAGAATTTGAGCTACGAGAAGCAATTGGGCTACAAGGAGAAGGAAGTGCGCGAGAATTTGCGCAAAATTGGACACGTGGTTCCGGAAGAGTTTCACCCCATCCTAGGCAGTGGAAAGGAGTACCGCTATAGAAATAAACTTGAGTTTAGTTTTACTGATAACAAATGGTTGACCCAGGAGCAGCTGGACAGCGGTATAGATTTTCCAGAGCGCCGCGGTGCAGGATTTCATATTCCAGGTTTCTGGGATAAGGTGTTAGACATCGACGAATGTTTGCTGCAGCCGGAACCGTCGAATGCCCTTCGAAATTTCGTTCGGGACTGGGCCATTGAAAGAGACATGCCTTTTTTCAATGCGCGTAGTCAAGAAGGTTGGCTGAGAACACTAATGATTCGTGTAGCCAGCACCGGAGAGGTATTGGTGGTTATTCAGTTTAAAGAGGAGCACGCGGAAGCGCGTGAAGAGCTATTGAAAGAATTGGCTGGGAAATTCCCGGAAATCACCACCCTTCAATACGTGATCAACACCAAACAAAACGATACTATTTACGATCAAGACATCATCACGTACAGCGGTCCGGGCTTCATTGAGGAAGCCATGCCGAAGTATAGTGGAGAAGGTGAACTGCGCTTTAAAATAGGTCCTAAGAGCTTCTACCAGACGAATCCTGAGCAGGCGTACGAACTGTATAAGGTGGCAATGGACATGGCAGAGATCAAGAAAGACGAATTGGTCTTTGATTTATATACCGGTACGGGTACCATCGCACTTTTCATGGCGGAGCAAGCGCGTGAGGTGGTCGGGATTGAATTGATCCCTGAAGCCATTGAAGATGCAAAACTGAATGCGCAAAACAACGGCGTTACTAATGCAACCTTCTATGCGGGCGACATGAAAGAGGTATTTAATGCCGAATTCATTGCGAAGCACGGCAAGCCCGATGTTCTGGTCACAGATCCGCCACGAGATGGAATGCACGGCGATGTGATAGCCTTGTTGCTCGAGCTTGAAATTCCTAGAATCGTTTACGTAAGCTGCAACTCTGCTACGCAAGCACGAGATTTAGGGCTACTCACTGAAAAATACGAAGTCAAGCAAAGCCGGGCAGTGGATATGTTCCCACAGACACATCATATAGAAAACGTTGTCCAATTGGTGCTAAAAGCCTAATTTCACCCTATCATGAGCAACACTACTGAAATACTGAACGCAACCGCCATCGAGCACAAGATTCAGCGCCTCGCGTGGGAACTTTACGACCGTCACCATAATGCGACTGATTTACACGTCATCGGCATCAAGGATAACGGATACTGGCTCGCAGAGCAACTGGTCACGCGTTTGCGTAAAATCAGTGATATCAACATTACGCTCCATCCCCTTGTCATGGATAAAGACGCACCGGTGCTGGAGGAAATGATGATTGACCTCCCGGTAGGCGGCGAATTTGCATTGGTAGATGATGTACTCAACAGCGGCCGTACCTTATTGTGGGCGGTGATAAAACTGATGGGCTTTCGTCCACGTGTGCTCAGTACAACGGTACTTGTCGACCGGAGCCATAAGCGTTACCCTGTAAAGGCAGATTTGAAAGGATTGAGTTTGAGCACTACGCTTCAGGACACGGTCCAGTTAAATGTAGTCAACGACGTCGCCACAAACGTTCAGCTCGTCTAACTACCCTACGACTTCAAGAATAGCTTCTACAGTGAGGGCATCGCCCTTCACCCTGTGCTGCGCTAAACTGTAAAATGGCCGGCGCTCAAAGAGGTGTTTCGCCACAAATTCTGCGACATCGTCTTTCCCTTTAATGAGTGGACGATCCATATCTTTTTCCAACCTATGGGCCAATTCCACAACGCTCACGTCCAAAAATACCGTCGTGCCTGCGGCATTCAAGGCCTCCATATGATTATAGAACACGGGCGTTCCACCGCCTAATGCAACTACCACATCGTCTTGATCCTCAGCCAATAGGCGTTCCAACACGCTGTGTTCCACCTTTCGAAAGGCCAATTCCCCTTTATCCGCCATATATGAAGCTATGGACTGCCCGATCTGCTCAGTAATTCGCACATCAAGATCCACAAAACCCACCCCTAAGCGCTGGCTCAATGCCTTACCGAGTGTGGTTTTTCCGCTTCCCATATACCCTAAAAGAAAATATCTCATGGCCCAAATATTTTGGTATTCAAAGGTATAAACCCTACCCCAACACAACGCCTAAATATTCCTTTGATTTTTTTCTCTCACTTAGTTGGTAAAAAAGGAAACCTCTGTATATTTGCAGCCCGCAAAGCGGAATAAGGTTGATCTCTTAGCTCAGTTGGTAGAGCAATACACTTTTAATGTATGGGTCCAGGGTTCGAGCCCCTGAGGGATCACTAAGAGAAAGCCACCTCACCAGGTGGTTTTCTTTTTTACAGTTAAAGAAGACACTTAAATGTGTAGCTTTAACTACACCTTGCCCAGGTGGTGAAATTGGTAGACACGCCATCTTGAGGGGGTGGTGCGAGTAATCGCGTGCAAGTTCGAATCTTGTTCTGGGCACTACAGTTTTCTATCTGTCATTCCGTAGTTTTACGACCCATGAATGACCAACCCCAACCCCACAGCGCTCAGGACCGCGCATCACTGCAAGTTCCTTCCATTATGCGCCGCACCGCGCAGCTCTCTCAACGTATTAGTATTGCCCTTGCAGCAAAAATTGCTTGGCGTTGGTTCCTTACCCCCTACCCGTTCAAAATACCAAAACGCGAACGTCCCATGGAAGAGCGCTTTGGTACTCCCGAGCTGTTCACTCATCCCCGCGGCCTGACCTATCCGGTGTATACGCTAGGAACAGGACCTAAACACATTCTTTTCGTACACGGCTGGGGCGGCAGATTCACTCAGTTCACCGCCCTGCTCGACCATTGCGAAGTCCAAAACCCCCATTTCCTAGAAGAATATACCCTTATTGGCTTTAACGCGCTGGCACATCGCGGGGCGCAAGGCAAGCGCACTATGATGCCTGAATTTGGCGAATGCATCCAGCAAATTCAACAACGCTATGGCACATTCCACAGCATCATTGCCCACAGCTTAGGCTGCAACGCCGCACTCTACGCTCAAATGGAATGCGGTACCAAGGCTGATCACCAAATCCTGATTGCCCCACCGGGACTCATCTCCGGTATGGTAGGACTCTTCTGCGATGCTGTAGGCTTCAATGCAAAGGTTCACGGCCGAATCATCGCCAACCTCAAAAAAATCCACGGCGAAGATTTCGACAGCTTCAGTGCACCTGGCCTGGCAGCACGCAACACCATCCCCGCCCTCGTCTTCCACGATTTCAACGATAACGACACTCCCATCGCCATGGGACGTTCCGTAGGCGAAAACCTAACACACGGCACCTTCATAGAAACCAAAGGCCTAGGACACCGCCGCATCCTTCGCGATCCAAATGTCCTCAGTCAGATCTACAGCTTCATCTTCACTGCATAATATTGAACATACCGCACCGCATTTGCGTTAACACACTACATGAAAAAAGTACTCTACATACTCACCACCACACTGTTTCTGACCGCTTGTCAGGCGCAGGAAACCAATTCTACTATGGGCAACGCCGACAACACCTCCTTCCCGGTTCAAAAAACCGAGCAAGAATGGAAAGCACAACTTTCTTCTGAAGAATACTATGTTATCCGCCAGAAAGGAACCGAACGTCCATATACCGGCGAATACAACATGCACTTTGACGAAGGCACCTACACGTGCCGCGGTTGCGACGCCCCACTCTTCACTTCGGATTCAAAATTTGATTCGCACTGCGGGTGGCCATCGTTCGACCAGGGCATTGAGAAAGGCGCCATTTTAGAAAAACTAGACAAAACCCACGGGATGCTTCGCACCGAAATAGTATGCGCCAGCTGCGGCGGCCACCTGGGCCACGTCTTCAACGACGGCCCTACCTCTACCGGCCTCCGCTACTGTGTCAACAGCCTAAGCATAGACTTCAAAGAAGAGAAGGAAGAATAGAAGCACAAAGTTCCTATCTTACCTCTCATGAGCTGCAAACACCTACTTTTCGCCATCACCCTCTGCACTGCAATGGCCTGCGATCCTTTAGAGGGCTACGACGACCACGAATGTTACTGCGGCCTTGTGCTGGATAAATACGAAATCATAGGGATATCTGTAAACGGTGCAGACAACATACAATACATAGAAGCTATAAATGACTGCTCCGGAAATACAGAAGCGCTAGAAGTAATCAATGCGCTGTACAAGCGGGTTGAGATCGGCGACACCGCATGCTTTGGACGGCATTGGTAAGGACGGCAAAAAGAATTTCAAAAACCTCCAAAAGTAGTTGCAGAACTAGAATTCATAATTATATTTGCACCCGCTCAGGGCGATTAGCTCAGTTGGTTCAGAGCACCTGCCTTACAAGCAGGGGGTCGGGGGTTCGAATCCCTCATCGCCCACAACCAAAATAGTAAGAAAGCCATCCACGAAAGTGGGTGGCTTTTTTCATTTTCGACATCGAGCGAAGTTTACTTCGGCGAGACTGGCGGAAATGAAAAAAGCCAATCGCTGCTGCGCAGCGGATGGCTTTCTTTCTCTTTTTAGTTGGGTACAAGGGCACCCGTGAAGGGTTCTTTCGAGCGGAGCGAGAAAACTCCCCATATAAATTAATATTTCTGCCTTTCTGGAATCACACCTCGAACACCACCACGAGCGTCATCCATATCATTTACGCGCCTTGGTATTAAATGTAAATGACTATGCATTACTGTTTGACCTGCAGCTTCCCCATCATTCGTTCCAACAGTAAAGCCTGTGATTGAAATATCCTCTGACATCAATCGTTCACGAACCGACCTCATCAATCTATTGATTGCATTTAATTCAGGCTGAAAGAGATCAAAGTATCCCTTAACATGTCTTTTAGGGACTATTAATATGTGACCTCGGGTAACAGGGTATTTATCATAAAAAGCCTTGGCTAGCTCATTCTCCTCAACGACATCAGAATGATTACAAAAAATACATTCACCATAACTCACATAGTCCTCTGATAGACTTCGCAAATCGATATCTGATCGATTCCCTTTGTTAGTATTACACTTATAGCACAAAGCTTGATAATTATCCAAGCTATCAGGTCCTCCAAGACTTTTAGGGACAATGTGATCTACCTCCAATGCTCGTACAGATGCATCTACCCCACATAACTCACACTTGTGATGCGCCTTTACCAAAACTTCATATCGGACACTTCCAGGAACTGGTCGTCGTGCATTTCGGCGATGATCCCATATATCAATATTCCTGCGTTCTATGTATTCTGAAATTTTCCGTTCACACAACCCCTTCAAATCCTCAATTTCATCTTGACTGTATAGCGCGGTTAATTCGAAGCTTTGTTTATCCGACAATGCTCTTGAGGCGATTTTGTTCCTGGCCAACACCTTTCCAACCATATTTTTTACTCGCTCTTCATAGTATTCGAGCATTGCTTCGTCGTAGCCAGCGATTTCACGGGCTATTTCTCGAATCGAAGCATTACCACCTTTGTCCAACAATGTCCATATCATGACAGGCTGGTAAATGTGTGACATTCTCATCTGTCCTTTCAAGTAATCACTTAATCGCATGGTTTCAGTCTTGGAAATACTTGTAAAGTGCTGATTCAACTGGCTGTTTAAGTTCAAATTCGAACTTAACTACTGGCAATTTTTTTTCGTTATCATCCGGCATATACTGTTGTTCAATCGAATTATCGAGTGGTAAAACATCACCTAAATAGTAAAAGTCGATACCTTCGTTATCATCCTTTTTCAAGAACAACGGCAACCTCAATCCATTGCTTCGAGCTTCAATTATTGGCTCTAGTTCACTGCTGTCTATACGTCTATTAGATCTAGACATCCATTTAAACACTGATGGGCTAATAAATTCATCTTCATAAGCAATACTGCCTTCAACATCATCCGCTTTATGATAGGTTACAAAAATTGGGCAGTTACTTTTATCCGGACTCATCCTGTAACCACCGATAGTTGTTGCATTACGATTCTTATCCCAACCCAATATTCTCAAAACATCCCTTCTAGTATACTTTTCATACAAAACGAAGTCTTGTCCATAGTATTGAACTCCCTGAATACGCTCGTTGAATTTAGCGATACTATAAGCTGAAGAATCCTTTAGATAATTATTAAAAACCCGATCACTTAAAAGCTTATGAAACTCCATAGTACGGACAAGGTTTTTCCCATCGAATTCAACTAACTGGAAACCCAATTTATCAGAAATACGTGCATCCTGCTTTTGAAATCTAATAATATCAAAGTTCAGATTGACGCAATGAAGTGAAGTCTTTATTTCAGCATCGCTTATCTCTCGTGAGAGGTGAAGCGATACCTCCTCTTTAACTGCTGATACTGATAATGACTGATTATCACATAGCAGGCTTAGTATAATAGAATCTAGGATTCGCTTTCCATCATTCACGAATTTGGAAAAATATGAAAGCACCTCTTCATGTAAGGAATTAATTGAAGCCAATTCCTCTCCTATCAATTTAGCGAATTGATATAACGAACCTGAATATTCTATAAATTGGAAAGGATCACGAGCCCCATGTTCTATGAAATCAACCATCAAAGGGCATCTCCCTATAATCTTTCGCACAACCTTGTAATCAGCTTCAAGATCTTTCTTTCGAGTAAGATTAGCAGCTGCCAACGCATCAAAAACCTGAGCCTGAGAGATTTCATCAAAATCAATTGTGCAACTACCTGGAAGTCCCTGACTCCCCCCAACTAATAGCTTACGTATGCTATCCTTGTTAAATGATGTATCACCGTATAACGCAATTGGAATTAAATAGGAGTTAGAATAGTTACCTATGAAGTCGATGACTGTTAAATATTCTTTTCCCTCAGCCTTCCTGAGACCTCTACCTAGCTGTTGAACGAAAATAATTGCTGACTGCGTTGGCCTAAGCATAATAACCTGATTGACCGAAGGAATGTCAATACCTTCATTGAATATATCAACCGTTATTATATAATCAATATTACCTTCTTCAAGTTGATCGATACTCTTTTTACGATCATCCTCCGTGGATTCCCCAGTTAAAGGAACCACTTTCAAGCCAAAATCAAAAAGACGCTTGGCTAATTCGTGAGCTTCGGCCTTTCTCGAACAAAAAATTAGTCCACGAACTTTACCCGAATCACATCGATAGAAATTAGCTTTTTCAACGATGTGCTTAACACGTTCATCAGAGACTAATTTGTTGAAATCAGAATGATCATCAATTGTCTCACCATCTACAGTAAGATCTGTAACACCATAGTAATGGAATGGCGCCAGCATTTCTTCCTCAAGTGCCTGATGCAATCTTATTTCATAGGCTATGTTATGATCGAATAATTTAAAAATATCACCTCCGTCTGTTCTTTCAGGAGTAGCTGTCATGCCCAATAAAAACTTGGGGTTAAAAAATTCTAACAGTGATTTATAAGAATTCGCCTCTGCTCTATGAGTTTCATCGATAATGATATAATCAAAGTCGTCGGGATCAAAAACCGATTCAGATATATCTCTCGCAACCGTTTGTATTGTCGCGAATAGAAAATCTCCTCTTCCTCTCTCAGCACCCGAATACAATGACATTGTCCTGTGAGGCATCAAACGCCGAAAAGTCTCTAATGATTTAAGAGCAATAGTTCTTCTATGCACAACAAAAAGAATGCGCTCAGGATTTACACGTTCAACATCAAATGCGCTCAGAAATGTTTTGCCGGTTCCGGTCGCTGAAATCAGAAGAGCTTTATTTGCACCGGATGACCTTAGACCTTCCAAATTTGCGAGGGCGGTCAACTGCATTGTATTCGGCTTCATCCTTTGATAGAAAGGAGAAGCATGATCTGAAACCTCCGCTATCTCTAATTTTTGATTAGCTAAATATCGTTTTGAGGAATGGTATAATTCGCTATATCGAACAATGAAATCTTGATCTACAGGGACAGCTCCCTTCCAATACTCGTTAAAATCCGATCGGTATTGCTTTAAAAACGCATCTTCTTCAGATAGATACCGGAGCCCAACGTTCAACTCAACATTAGTTGTAAGAGCAGTGCTTGTCAAATTGCTCGACCCGATGTAGAGCGAGTAGTTGGAATCCGATTTAGCAAACAAAAAGCCCTTGGAGTGAAAGTCATTTGCGACATCCATTTTTAACTCCAAATTCGAAAATTGGAGCAAGGATTCGAGCGCGTTAGGTTGTGTGAAATGCAAATATGTTGAAGACAATATCCGCCCTTTCACTCCTTGCTGTTCAAGCTTCTTAAGCACCTCTATAATGCATGCTATTCCACTTTGAGTAATGAACGCCACGGCGATATCAAAGCTTGAACAACTGGATAATTCCTCCAAAATTGTTGTCAAGACTTTTTCGCTCCTTCCTTTATGATTAACTATTAATTCTGGGGTGTAACTCATAACAGAGGTTCTTATTCTATTTTAATGCCTCTACGATCGGTACGTCAGCAGCAGCCCAATCTAAAACATCTAAGTCAGATGGAATTAACCATTTTGATTGTAAGTGCTCTGTTAATTCAGGCTCCTTATCATTCAATATTCTGCATTTGAAAGAATGCATAATAAGTCGAAAGTCAGGATAAGAATGATCAATAGTAATAACGAATTCAAAAGGATCAACATCTATTCTCAACTCCTCTTTAAGCTCACGAATCAATGCTTCCTCTCTTGTTTCCCCCGCTTCAAGCTTACCTCCAGGGAATTCCCACTTTTTTGAGATGTACGGTTTACTACTTTCTCCACGCTGAACACAAAAGATTCTGCCTCTTTCATCTAATATAATCCCTGCTACTACTTCGATTGTCTTCACTCTTATTAATTGAATTCATAATCCAATCTCAATCTAATGAATAAAATCCGTCAAACTAAGGGTCATCAATGAGCAGTTATAATTGGATTTATAACAAGGTCTACTCCTCATAAAAATCACCTTATATTCACATGCAGACTAAATCATTACAACAACATGGCGCATATTTACCGCCAAATAGATTCTACCAAAACACTCCGAGCTGAATTAGATTCTAGGAATATAAGCATGTTCAATTCAATCCGTGAAATTGAAGATTTTAAACGCAATTACAACAGCCTTAAAGAAGACATCTTGATCCAAGCTCAGATAAACCTTCAAAAAGAAATCGCCCAGAAATCCATTAAACTAGAATCCCTAAAAGAGGACTTAAAAGAGCATGTAATCTCGTTGGAAGACGAAATCAAAAGTCAAATCCATATACTCGAAACGAAAGTCAGTGATTTAAATGAACGCCTGAAAAATGAATCTTTCTTAACAAAAGTATTCATAGCCATAAGGCGCTGGCAGAATGATTCTAAACTTAATCAATTAATCACTAATAGAGACCAAAGAATATCTAGAAGGACCGCTTCAATAGTTCAGGAGGTTGAAGGCATACAATCAGAATTAGACCAGCTGATCCAAAACAGGGTTAAGATCGCTAACGATCGCAGTAAAAACGAATTCTACGAACTTGAGAGAACCAAAAAAGCGATTGAAGAACTAAGAACGATCATTGCCGGAGCAAAGGGCGAATATGCCGTAGAACAAGAACTTAGAAAGCTGCCTAATAACTTTTACGTCATCAATGACTACAAATTGGATTTCGTTCGCCCGATCATCAACAAACAGACCGGTGAAAAAATATTCTCAATACAAATAGATCACCTTGTCGTTTCACCAGGGGGAGTATTCATACTCGAAACCAAGAATTGGAGCCAGAAATCAATCAAATCAATAAACTTAAGATCTCCAATTGAACAAATCCAACGATCAAGCTATGCACTATTTGTCTTCATGAACAAGAACATTTCCATCAATACTCACCATTGGGGATCAAAACAAATCTCACTGAAGAACATCTTAGTCATGACTGGCGCAACAACCACTCATAAATTCCAATACGTAAAAGTGAAGGAACTCAAAGAACTAAACGTCTACCTTAAGTATTTTGACGCCATTTATTCCGATAATGAAACAAAATGGCTAGCTAACACTTTGTTGGACTACTGTGACTAATGCAACACCGTTTCAATTTGTCCATCCGTTTCCCTAACTAATCACCTAAGCCCCAACTATACCGCGGAAACGATTTTTTCATCAAACAAAAATTTATTGCTAGATTGAGCTAACTAAAACATCTACCATGAACTATTACCTTAAAGTACTCCGCCAGTATGTCGATTTCAAAGGTCGCGCCCGCCGCGCTGAGTATTGGAATTTTGTATTATTCAGCACGCTCATTTCCATTGCATTAACCCTCGTTGATATTTATGGTCTAGGAGCAAATCCTATGGCTGGTGAATCTGGAATGATAGGAAACCTTTACAGCCTTGCGGTCCTCCTACCAACTCTCGGCGTTTTGGTACGTCGCTTGCACGATGTGGGCAAAAGCGGCTGGTATATCCTCATTGTGTTGATCCCGTTAATTGGCATTATATGGTTACTGATTCTTTTATTCAGCAACAGCCAACAAGGTGAAAATAAATGGGGACCAAACCCTAAAGATGATCAGTGGTCTACAGAAGTTTAATTCATAAAAAAGCCCTCCGTTTGGAGGGCTTTTTTCGTTTTGGTAAGTACTACCACTTATTTCAACAACTCCTTTATCCCGCCGAGAGAGCTCAATACTCCCGTGGCTTCATAAGGAAGGAAAACGGTCTTATTATCTGTACCCTGCCCAAGCGATTCTAGGGTCTTAAGGTATTCTTTCGCTATAAGATACTGGATAGGATCTTTCGAGTCTCCACCCACAGCAACTTTGATCAGCTCGATAGCTTCCGCTTCCGCCTTAGCTGTTTTAATGCGCGCATCAGCAGCACCTTCAGCCTCTAAAATGGCAGACTGGCGCTCACCCTCTGCACGTGCGATATCGCTCTCGCGCTGCCCTTCGGCATTCAAAATGGCGGCACGTTTCAAACCTTCTGCCTCAAAATGGAGTTATAGTAAAAAGCTCAATTATGAACGCCTTATTTCTCACCATCGCCATGCTCACCTCATCGATTGCTTTGTTCGACTTTACTCCTCAAGGAAATTTAGACCGCTGGGCGGTGATCAACGACGGAGTAATGGGCGGGCTTTCTAAAGGCAGTTTGGAAATTACTCCTGAGGGGCACGGGAAATTCTCCGGTTCGGTTTCTCTTGAGAATTATGGGGGATTCACATCCATCCGTTGCGCTGTCGCAGATATTGCGGTAACTGAAAGCAGTAAGGTTCAACTTCGCGTTAAAGGCGACGGGAAGAACTACCAATTCCGCGTAAAACATAAAGCTCGTGATTACCAAAGCTACATCACCACGTTCTCTACAACGGGCGAGTGGGAAACTATAGAAATGCCATTGAGTGAGCTCTACCCCTCATGGCGCGGTCAAAAACTTGATATGCCAAATTTTGATAAGTCCAGCATCAACGAATTCACCTTTCTCATCGCGAATAAGCGCAACGAAACTTTTGAATTGTTGATTGATGAAGTAGTGTTGGTACCGTAACGATTAGTTGATTCCCCCAAACCCTATTCCTACGCCTAAACGAAGCTGAATTCCCGGCTCTTCCCAGCTGCGTACGTTTACGTAGCCTGCACCAAAGACAAGATCAAGGGTGGTGACTTCAAAGAGCAACACACTCTGATAAACATTTAAAGTAAGCATGTATTTGGGATCCGCATCTAGAATGGTCTCCGCCATCAGCTCTATAGACCTCGACTGCTCGTAAAAAAAGAAATTTACAGGTACAAAATCTAATCTGACTCCACCGGCAAGGAATGCACCGTTTTGAGAAAGTCCACCCAACGCTTCACCGCGTGATAATCCCAATGCACCTTTCCACTTAAAAGCGGGTATACTTGACAATCGCTCAATGGTTAAATGTGGCGCGAGAGCCACGAACATCTCATAGTCGTATGATTCCGTGACTTCTTGTACGGCAAGAACAGGAACCTGTACACCAAAACGCCAATCATCTAGACCCAGATACAGGCCATTACTGATGCTCAAATCATTGACTTGTGAATCTGCACCAGTGGAAGCACCGTCTTTTCGAACAACAGTTTGGGCTTGAGCAGCAATGCCAATGGTAAATAAAAGAACTAGTACATTAAGCTTCATACGGGCGCAATTTTAAAAGCCGCAATCTTCCGGCCATGTTGGGTCGCCAAAGATATCAGTATGAAGGATAACTTTCTGTGTGGTTGTCATTTTTCCCATGGCTCCACGAAACATACCTTTAGAATTAAATGTCCAAACAGCATTACCCTGGGCATCCAGCGCAATCAACCCGCCATTACCGGCCTCAGAGTTGAGCACGCCAAAGATCACTTCACGCGTACTCTCCTCCAAAGTCAACCCCTGGTATTGCATGCGTGCATTTACTTGGAACGCCACGTTGTTTCGGATGTAGTACTCCCCGTGACCAGTACAGCTGACCGCCGCACCATTATTATCGGCATAGGTTCCGGCACCTATGATGGGCACATCGCCCACGCGACCGTATTTCTTACCCATCATGCCACCTGTGGAAGTACCAGCGTACAAATTTCCTTGGTTATCCAAAACCACGACCCCGACAGTGCCGTTCTTCTTCATCTGTTTCCAGCGCTCGTATTGGGCTTTGCGCTTGGGTGTTAAAAAGTATTCGTTATCCACAAACTCGTGATCCTGAGTCTTGGCAAACTCCTCTGCCCCTTCGCCAATAAGCAATACGTGTGAAGTTTCCTCCATAACCGCTCGTGCTAACTTCGCCGGGTTCTTGATGTGCTTCAACCCCGCCACAGCTCCCGCCATTTTTGTGGATCCGTCCATAACCGAGGCGTCTAGTTCTACTTCGCCCTGATCATTGAACACAGCACCTTTACCTGCATTAAAATGAGGATCGTTCTCGAGCATGGTAAGGCTCTCCACGACGACGTCCATCCCATTAGCCCCGTACGTGAGCATATCAAATCCCACCTTGAGCACAGCCTGCAGAGCAGAATCATACTCCGCGATTTGCTCATCGGTATAATACTTACGCTCTATACCGCCCGCACCGCCATGAATAACAATCGCAGGGCCGTCAAATTTGAACTGCTGGTGGTTTTGACCAAAGGCGAAAAACGGTAAGGCAAGCAAAATTGTTAGAAAGCGCATGATTATGTAAGTATACGTTCGTTGTAAAATTATAGCGATTTACTCTCCGTGAAAGAGCTTGTGCTTTTTAATGGGCAGTCCTTGTCGAATGCGCCAGGCATGGTAAGTGCTGGGGGTATCGGGAGTCCATTGGGGTAGGAAGAAGGCAATACCGAATCGGTCCAATTGGCTCACATTGGCGAGAATCAACATCATATAAAGCGTCCACTGCGGCGCTCCGGTCCACCACAAATGAGTAAACCCAAGCAAAATACCAATGCCGAGCAATTTCCCTGAATAGGCATGGGCCGCGAGTTCCTTGCCAAACTTCAAGAACGACACCACGTAGGTCAAGACTTCCATAAGCAAGGTAATTCTGATCCACCACAGATGCGGTCTAAATATCTCCGGACGCCAGAGCCAAATCGCAGTACCTACACCGAGCCAAAAGATAAGATCAGCGATGCTGTCCGCGCGAAGCATCAATGGTGTGGCGACGCCGAATTGTCTGGCAATAATGCCGTCAAGAATATCCCCAATAAGCGCGAACCAGATGATCGCAACCACTACCGGACCCACCCACGATTCCGGTAACATTGCGAGATATATAACCAACGGTGCAAAGAGAACCCGACTGAAGATGAGTCCCCAAGGAAGAATGTATTTCATACACGAGAAAGATAAGTCTATTTCATGATGCGGTGCATCGTAGACTTTGAAACACCGAAATAACTAGCTATCTCTGTTTGAGTGCAGTACAGTTCTATACCAGGAAAACGCGCCTTTGTTTCCTCCCAGTATGCTCTCTTATCCTTATGCTTCATCTTAATAAGCCGTAACTTTCGCATTTGCAGAAAATGTGCATTGACTCGATATAAAATGGCCCTGAATTCAGGGTGCTCATAAACAAATGTCCGCCATTGGGCTGCATCGAGTCGATAGACGGTTGCGTGCGTATACATTTTAGCGGAACTCGCCGTCAACTCACCCCATAATAAATTCTTTTCGTCACAAACAAAAAGTCCAGGTTCAATCATGCCGTTGAGCATGGTCGTGCCATCTTCTAAATCCATTTTATCAAAGCCATAACCGGCTTGTATAAACCATACATAGCCCGCACTTTGACCCGATCCCCATAAATTTTCACCAGGAGAGAAATGAAATGGTCCTTCGAATGCTGCACCGAATTCAATAAAGTCGGAGAAATTCTCTGGCAAGCCTGTCATTTCTGCCAATCTGAGTGCGATCACTTGTTCTT
>OCVQ010000799.1_pt1 | contig 26898 bp, 6 predicted proteins | sample 1539061 | NCBI WGS metagenome assembly OCVQ01 (sample SAMEA3355526, study PRJEB22509) | marine metagenome | biome: marine; feature: river plume; material: water | place: USA | collected 2010-08-08 | depth 0.5 m | reverse complement strand
TATCTTCTGTTGCTGGTGGAGACTTTTCTAATTTTGCTTTAGTTAATTCTGTAAACGGAATGACTAATCAGATAGTAAAAGATCCAAACATAATGAATGCTGTTTCAAACACTGCTAGATATAAAAAAGATTTAGCTAGTGTAGAAAAACTTAACGCAGAAGGAAAATGGGGACCTTCTAATCAATTAGCTTTTCAAAAGGATGTAAATAAATGGTTTGAAGGTGGTCAAGATTCTAGTTATAGTGCTAATGTTACTCCGTATAGAGATATTAATAAATCAAGTAGAGATATTATAAAATCATTAGGTAAGAAGGAAACAGGATATGATGTAGCCTTTGATGAAAATGGACAATTAGTAGATGCTATTACAAGAGTTAAAGTTACAGGAATTAGTTCTGAAAGAATACGTGCAGCTCTAAAACAAGGATTATCTCCAGCAGATTATAGACAATTGGAAATTGATGGACAATATAAGTATTCTAATACATCATCTTCTCAATACATAAATGATATAAACTTAAGTTATCAAAATACATTTGAAAAGTATTCTCAAGAAAGAGATAAACTTGTCGCTCTTAAAAATGCTGCATCAAGTTCTACTGAGCAACAAAGATTACAAGAACAAATAGAACAAATAGATGGAACTATTAAATCTGTAAAATCTGAATACGATACTGTATCTAATGGATTTGAAAATGGAAACGTTACAGGATCACAGGCACAATTATATACAATGAATTGGCTTGAAGATACATCTAATGCATATGCTACTGAAAGTGTTATTAAGTCATATCAGAATAACCCACTTGCTCAAATGCAACTTAAAAGAGACCAAATGCGTCAAACTGCACAAATTGCAAGTGATAAGTTAACTGAAACTAGAAGGTACAATAATGAAAGACTTAGAATAGAGGAAAAGAAAACTCAATTGGTAGAAGGTAATTTTTATGGACCTGTACCACTTCCTACATCAACAGATGATACTACTGTAGACGTTATTGCTGCTATGGAAGCTAATCGAGATACCACAAAGAATTCTGCAGATGCACTAAAAAATAATTATCAGAATAAATATAAGTTATCTAATGAAGCTTTCCAAGAAGAATTAATTGCGTATGTAACTAATCCAAATTCAGTATCTTGGGATAGAAGAGAGACATTAAATCAATATATCAATCAACAAAAAAATCTAACTGTTCAGGATGATATTATAACAAGAGCTAACGCTGAAGCTAATATATTATTTGAAGGTAGATTTTTAGAAGAACTTCCTGAAAATGTAAGAAACCAAAAAATAAATGGATATAATTATGGTCAAGCAGCTATTTTGTTTGATAGATTTGATAATGAATATAAATCAGATATACAGTACAAAGGCGAGAGAGTAGATAGATCAAGATTTAAGGAAAGTCAAGCAGAATTAGACTATAATAATAATAAACTGAGTGATAAAGAATATGGATTATATCAGATTTGGGCTGCAAGTAAAGGTAGTGAAGTTTATAAGAATGAAATTGGAGATGATTTAAAAAATTTAGTAAACGTAATAGAAGATATCTCTACTAGAAAACTATCAAAAATTGAAGATGATAGGCAAAAATATATTAAAGATTACTATCAACAAAACTATTTAATTAATCAAGAGCAAGCATATAGAATTCCTCTTGGAAATGCAGAACAAAAAGATGAATTTAGACCTGTTCTTAACTCATTAGCTGAGTTAATTGATAGATCTGGCGGTTTACCAAATTTTAAAGGTAGTTCAGAAGATATTAGAAGTATAGCTTCCGATTTACAAACTGCTATGGTGTTTACAGATTCTAAAGAAAACTACAAAATTAATGTTAGTAATTCTAAAGGAACAAGTATGTCTATACCAATAAACAGAGAAATATACGACAGTGTGTTTCAAGGTAGATTTGAATCTAGTCCTGCTGTATCATCATTTAACAAAATGTATCTTTCAAAGATGTTATCTACACCAACTCCTTTATATGAAACAAAAGATGAAAGAGGTAATGTTTTTTATAAAAAAACACCAACATCATATTACTCAACATCTTTAGACGGAGAGTATAATACTACACAAGACAATTCATATTTAAGCGGACCTACTGATTTTGCAAATGTTCAATATTACAGAGTGAGTGGTAATATTGTAAGTGATGCAAAACCTACAGATTCTGATTCATTTAAGATTCAACTCAATGTATATGATCCAGTTACAAGAAAAACTGTATTAGAAAACTTTTTATTACCTGCTAGAATAGATAAAGCTTCTCTTGTACCAACATTACAACAGTTAACAGATGAGGTAATTTGGCAGTTAATTAATAATACAGAAAAAGATATACCTACTTCTGAAATAAAAAATTTACAAGAAGCATCTCAAATAATGCAATAATATGGCAAAAGATAATCTACCAAAAGCACAAAATGGAAAAGCTTTAACATCTTCTCCAACACAAGTATCTTCTACTACCCCATTAATAAGTGAGCAATTGATGCAGCAAGAATATGGAGAATACAGAGCTCCTAATGTTGATGGTTCTCCTCTTCCAAATGTACCATATGTAAACCCATATGCAGGGATACAGTCACCTTCTTCTCAAAATACATCTGCTCTTTCTAATTTTTTAAAGTTTGCAAATACTAAACGTGACCCTGGTGCAGGTGGTAAAACAAGAACTCTTGATGAGTACGCTGCTAATGAAAAAGGAAGATATGATTTCTTTATGCCAGGAGACTTTGATAATGAAGATGCTGCTGCACAAGGTCAAAGTTTCGGTGAGAAAATGGTTAACGGTGTTGGTAAAGGTTTATGGCTTACTGCATCAACGCTTGCACAATCTACTATTGGTTTAGTTAATGGAGCATTTCAAGCAATTAATGATGGTAAGTTTTCTTCTTTTTACGATAACGACCTTAACAATTGGTTAGATGGTGTTTCAAAGAAAAGTGAAGATTATTTTCCCAACTATTATACTAAAGAAGAAAGAGATGCTAAATGGTATTCTCCAAAATATTGGGCAACAGGTAACTTTTTATGGGATGGTGTTGTTAAGAATTTAGGTTTTGCAGCAGGTGCTGCATTATCAGGTGCTGCATTTACACAAGTTCTTAAAGCTATACCTCTTACTGCTAGATTATTTGCTACAGGAAATGGTGCTCAGACAGCCACTGCAACAGCAGAAGGTGTTGCAGCAGGAACAACAAATAAAGTAGTCAATACGCTTGGTAAGATAAGAACTTTATCAGATGATTTCTTTGGAAGTTATAATGCAATGAACCCTGGAGGAAGAGCATTGGTTGCTGGTCTTGCTACATCTGGTGAAGCAGGTATTGAAGCTTTACATAGTAGCAATGAGTTTAGACAAGAACTAATTAATGAACATATTGCTAAATACGGACTTCCTCCAACAGGAGAAGCTCTTAATGAAATAAACGCAGCAGCAGAGGGAGCAGGTAATTCTACATTTTTTGCTAACATGGCCATACTGTCAGCTACCAACTATATTCAGTTTCCAAGAATATTAGGTAGTACGTATACAGGAGAGAAAGAAATAATTAATGGTCTAACTAGAGAGATTGAAAAAGATCTAGTTTATGAAGGAGGTAAACTTGCAAGAAAAGTAAGTAAGTATCCGTTCTTATCTAGATTAAATAAGGTACGACCTTATACATTTTCTACAACAGAAGCATTTGAAGAAGTGAGTCAGTATAGTGCTACAGTGGCTACACAAGACTATTATAATAAAGCAAAAAATAATGAAGCTACTAGTTGGTTAGATTCAATTGGTGTTGGTATTACAAAAGGTGCGTTCAGTAATGAAGGTGCTAAGAATGCTCTTATTGGAGGTATCTCTGGTAGAATTATGACAGCTGGAATTATACCTGGACAGACACAAGGTATGATTCAACAAGCTAGAGCTAAAAGAAAAGCTACAGATAGTGCAATAAAAGAAATTAATGAAACGTCTTTAGATTTAGCTGTAAGAGAAAATGTTCAAACTAGTGATTTCTCAAGAGAAACTAAACAGTCTTTAAATAGATCATCTAAACTTCAAGAAGAGAGACTTGATAGTATAGAGAACGGTGAGGTGATGAAAAGTAAAGATCTTGAGGCTGATGAAATGATTAACTATCTTACAGCTAGGGTTAAGTATGGTAGATATGATTTAGTGATGGCTGACCTAGCTGACTACAAAACATTGGCTAGTACAGAAGCAGGATTTGATCAATTAGTAAAAGAAGGAAAGGCACTTGAGTCAGATACACGAGAGGCTTATCAAGAAAGACTTGCTAGATTTGAAGAAACTGCACAGAACTTTAACTCATTATGGAAATCACTTAATTTGAGATACTCATCTGAGTACGTAACAGATAATAATGGTGACCCTGTAGAAATAAATGGGAAAAAGATAAGAAAATATAGTGCTTCTGTAATGGATAAAATGCTATATGCTGCAACAAAAGTTTCAGACTTTGATAGCAGAATATCAAGCACATCGTTAAAGTTAGCATCTGCAGGAATAAATACTTCAGCAGTTATTGATAGTATAGTAAATGGTGATTTTGAAGCATATAATCAAGCTGTTGATACAATTAAAAACTTAGATGTAATATCTGAAACAAAAGATGAACTAGGTTCAACTTTAGATGATATGGCTGAGATGGTTGGTAAGAGACAGGAGTTTATTAAAACTTACGAAGAAGTAAAAAGTAACCCTAGTAAATTTAGAGAAGAGGGAATAGAGGAAGTTATAGAAAAATTAGCAGAAACAGTTACGATTCAAACGAAAACAGGACCAAAAGACATTAAGTTAAATGTTTCTTATGTTGCTGGAACAGCACCTAATTACAATACTAAAAACATTGATGATTTCTTAGGTACTGTTACTGCAGGTCAAATAATTGTTCAGTCTATTGATGAAAAAGGTAATCTTAATGTATACTTTCCAGAACAAGATCTTGTAAAAAACATGACACCAAAGGCTTTTGAAGAACTTAAAGTGTTTACTTTGAGCAGCTTAAGGAATAATAAAATGGCTAATTATTTTTATAACCATAAGAATACTATTTTTACATTTAACAAAGGTAAAAACAAAGGAGGTAAAGTTCCTGGAAGACTTGAATACAAAAATGGTAGATTATTTTTTGTATCGTTAGGTAGAAAAAATAAACTTGAGAAAAAGTTACTTACAAGAAATCATTTTGTTGCACAGAAAGATTTTAAGAATGCACTAGTCGAACCTAGTAATAAAGAAATTCAAACTGATACATCAAGAGCTGCAGCAAGAGCATTTTTATCTACAAGAGATGTTAAATTAGAAAAGCAAGAATTACAAGCAGCTAGAAAAGATAACATGAGGGTAGTTTCAGAACTCATTGAATCCTCAAAAGAAACAATTGATGAGATAAGTGCTAAAATAAAAACATCTTCTGAAAAGTTATCTAAGGTAAAAGAAGACCTTGATAACATTGCTAAAATGCAAAAGACTGGAGAAAAGATACCACTTAACTTTTCTAAAGCTACTAAATCGTTCACAAGAGCTCTGAACACGTTAACTCAAATGGAAAAGGATATTTCAAACAATATCCTAGAGTTAGAGGCCCAAAAGGAAAATTTGGAATTTAATATTAGTTACTTTGAAACATTTTTAGAGCAGATTTATAATACTCCTGAGGATTTTGGTGAATTTGCAAACAGCTTAAAGTCAACTATTAAAAAGTTAAATAATATCCAAAGAGTTACAAATAAACAAATACAATCTAATAAAGACGTTTTAAGTGATATTAAAGAAGCTATTAAAGAAGTTGGTAAGTTAATTAGAGAAGCTATTAAAAGTTCTGTAGGAGTTAATGATGTTGACTATCAAAACATTAACTTTTTATTAAATAGTATAGCAAACGGAGAAGATGTACTAGATAACTGGCCTAAGTTAAAAGAAGAAATAGTAAATCTTAAACTTACTGCTAACTTAACAAAAGACTCTGTAATTGATGAGAAGAAAATTTCTAAAAGTTTAGAGAACATAAAGAACTTAGAATCTAAGATAGCTGAAATAAATAAAGAATATGGTACAGTTAAGGAATTATTAAATGCGTTCCAACCACAAATAAAAAAGTATGAAGCTGAACAAAAGCAAATAGCAAAGCTTAGAAATAATAAAAAATTATTAAAAAAATTACAGTCTACAAAGGACACATCATCTCCAATTCAAGATGAAGGTGGAGTTAATCTTGCTAATTATGAAGCAGAACCTAAGAAGTCAAATGAAATATTGATGAACGCTGGGGTTCGTGGTGATGCTAGATTTGATGAAGGTGCTGAAACACTTAAACCTCATGAAGACAGGGCAGATAAGTTTGGAAGAAACTTTCCAAAAATGTCTAAAGAAAAAAGAGAAGGTTTACGAATTATATATGTAAACCCTAATACAGAGTCAAAACTTGGATTAAGTGGACTTTTTGATTACTTACTTCAACCTGCAGCAAATATCGTTGATGAATTAGAAAAGAGAAGAGAAGAGAAAAAACTTAATAAGCTTAAAAGTACAGCACTTATACAAGTTATAGTAAATGAAGAAGGAGATTTAGTAAATGAAGAAGGGGATGTAATTGATAGTAATTTAACAGATGTTGAAAAAATAAATCAAGCAATTTACCAGTTTATGCCTAATGCTGATACGCTACCTGATAAAATGCGGAAGGAAAATGGTAAAGATCAACCATCTAGTGTAATAAAAAAGTTACAAAAAACATATACTAAATGGAGAGATAGTATACTTGAACAAGATGAACTTGGAGATACGTTTGCAATGAGTGTATCATTTGGATCAATTAAGTATGACTCAAGTAATTCTACTCCTGTTCAAGATGCAAATTTAGATTTGGATTTTGAATTAGGAAATGTAATATTTATTCCAAAACTTAATCAGGTTGTAGAAAAAGGTTCTGTTAGATATAAATCAGTGCCTGGTAGAGTATACTTAGATTTACCAAATGCATACGTACCATTAAAAAATAGAAAACATAATAAGGAGGAAGCTACTGCAATATTTGATGCTTTAGCAGAACTATCTAAAGATCCAGAAATAAAGTTAAAAAAGTCCAAAGACATTCTTAACTTTTTAAAAAGTGTAGTATACTGGAACCTAACACAAAAAAGTACAAATAGTGTTTTCTATGACACTAATAGTGAGGGTGACTTAGTGTTAACTTTATCTAGGAAACAAGAGAACCCAGAAGACAACTCATCTTTTTTATATAATTATGAATCTTTACAGAATAGTAAAGAACAGATAATTGACAAATTGATGAACATGTATAACAATGTCACATCAGAATATTTAAAAGATATAAACCAATCTTATGTTCAGATAAAATCTATATCTGAGGAAGGAGAAATAGAATCTGTTACTTGGCCAAATTACCAAACTTATTTATTATCTAATAAGAATGCTGATGGTAAAGGTTCTAGAACCAACCCACCACTTACTACTACTTTAGATAAATCAGATGATAACAAACCTAATAGAGAAAACATATACTTTTTTAGAACTGAAGATAACCTTAAAGTTAAAAAGGATAAGAAAAAGAAGGAAAAGAAGGAAAGTAGTTCAAAAAATATACCTGTTGATTTAGGAAAAGGTAAAAAAGGAAAGAGTCTATTTAAACCAGATGGTAAAACACCAAATAAAGTAACAATACCTTTTGCAGAAGGCAAAGAAAAGGTTATATCTTTTATATTAATTCCTGGAGAAATAACTGATGAAAACTTTAATGATAAAATAAAACTTATAACTGACAAAACGCTTAAGTCTATAATTGAAAAAAATTCTGAAGTTAAAAGAGATGCTGTAGAGCTTCGAATTAAAGAAATAATATTTGATGGCATATTTAATGATGTAGAAGCATCTTCCGAAGATGCACAAGCAAAACCAGAGGATGGTGGTGGAAAGCCAGATAAACGTACAAAGAAAAGAAGAGGAAGAGGAAATAGAAAAAATAGGGAAACTCGTATTGTTGTAGAAAATCAAATAAAGCAAGTTGAAAATTGGGAAAAGTTTGAAACATGGTTATCTAAAAACTTTCCTAATGTTCCTGTAATAAGAGTAAAAAATATTATAGATGCTGGAGGAGGCAAACAAGCTTGGGGTATGTTCCAAAATGGTGCTATATATATTTATGAGAATGCAGAGATTGGTACAGGATACCATGAAGTGTTTGAAAGTATATGGGCAATGTTTACAGACCCTCAAGAAAAAGAAAAGACATTACAAACATTTAGAAATCGTAAAGGAACTTTTGTAGATAGACCTACAGGTACAACAGTTAAGTATTCTGAAGCTACAGAAGAACAAGCTAAAGAAGAGGTAGCTGAAGAATTTAGAAGGTTTATGCTAAAAGAAAAACCAGCTACTGGTTTTATTGGTGGAATGTTCAAAAAACTAAAAAAGTTTATTGAGGATGTTATATTGTTTGTAAAAACTAAACTTGGTTTAAGGGAACAACAAAACAAAGATTTTATACAAGAGTTGTTTAAAAATATAAACGAAGGTGCATATATAGATAAACTCTCTACATCAACTTTACCAACTTACGCTCAAGAGGGTATTGTTGATATATTAGAAGTTAAAGATACAAGAGGTGCTGAGTTTAGATTGAAAATAAATGAAACAGCTAGAATAGATATAGTCAATGAGATGGTTTATTCTACATTGTTAGAAATGATTAAAACAGATGAAGGTCTTTTTACAAAATTTGACTTTGATGCTGCATTTTTTGAAAAATTAAAAAAAGGTGTAGAAGAAACCATAGATGATCACATTGATGGTTTTGTAGATGATATAGCATACGAAGAAGAGATATTAAAAAACTTAAAAGAAGAAGGAGCAACAAAGAAAGAAAAGAAAACCCAAAAGAAAGAAATAAAAAAAGCTTCTAGAGAGTATGAAAAAGAAAAAGAAAAAATACAACAAGTTAAACTTGACATTCAAGATAATTGGGAGCAGTTTATAAAACAGTATAAACAAAAAATATTAGCATTTAATGTACAATTTGATGAAAACAATAATGCTTCTTTGCTAGACATTGATAAAACAAAAGATTCTACCTTTCAAGATTCTACAAAAAGAGATCACTATAGAGAAGCTAACCCTGCATTAAGATTATTAATGGCTACAGTTGCACAAAAAGATAAATATGTATATCAAGAATATCAAGAAATAGCAGAGTTACAATCATCAATAGGAGGTGTAACATTATTACCTTCCGCCCAAGTTTATATAACTTTAATGAAAAACTTGTCGGACTCTATTAATATAGCTGATATGCTTAAAAAACTTAGAAACTTAGCTAAAAATGATATAAACTATAGACCTGTATTTAAAAGATTTACTGGAATTGATTATAGCGAAAGCATAGCAGAAATTAATTTAGATAACCCATACAACTCTCAGCTTATTACAGCATTATATAATACATTCTATAAAAGTAATCCAGCAGCTAAGACTGTGTATGCTCTTGAGGATGGAGAGATGACTATTGGAGATACAGCCTTATCTAAAATATCATTGCAAATAAGAAATAACTATACCGACTCTATTATAACCCTTACTAAATCAAAAAAAGGATTCTTTACCTATGATAACAAATCTAAAACTTATAGTGCTAATGTAAAAAAGGTGAAAGGTTACAACTTAAAGTCAGAATTTGATAAGTATGTTAAATCTTTTTTAGACACTTTAGGTGTTCCAATATCTGAAGAGCAGATAGAAAACATAAAGATGTCAAACAGTATATATACTCCTTTTAAAGAAGCTGTTACAGCTTTACAAGAAGACATTATTAAAATAAAAAACATTAACAGATTATCACTTTCGACATTTGGAATTGGTGGTAGGTTACTTGAGATTTCAAATATAGTAGCTAGTGTCTCTAATCCAGAATACAGTAGTACGTTTTTTTCAAATGGAGAACGTAGACAAACTTATTTGGGAGTAAATCCATGGACTGAGTTATATAAACTAATATCAAGGTCAAAAAACAAATCTGATTTATCAGGCACACAGTTTTCTTACTTGTTAACAGATGTATTTAGCGAAGGTTCTGAAATATTAAGAAGGTTATACACGTCAGCAAATAATAAAAAAAATAATAAAGAAAACTTACTTGAAACAGGCTATCTAACAGACTTTACTGATTTAGAAAAAGGTAAACAAAAATCGCCAAGTTCACTTACTTTTAGAGAAAGGTTATTATCTGAGTTTAATTTAAATGAAAAAGGTTGGTACTTTAATCTAGTTCCTGGAGATGCTTCTACCGAATGGATGGTTTATATGAGTAACATTATTAAAAAAACATCTAACAGTTCTGAACTGTACAGTATATTTAAAAAATATTTTGAATCAGAAGTAGAGTTATCTAAACAAACTGACAGACCTATTGTAGAAATTGAAGATAGAAAAATTACAGATTTAAGATTCTTTAAAGGCATATTAGGAAAAACGTTCCATGATAAAATAGTTGACTTTACTCAAGATGAGGAGAATGAAGATTTAACTGCTGAAGATGTATATAATAAATTTAATAAAAAAGGTAAAATAGATTCTGCTGTTGCTAGGTATATAAATAATCTTTCTACTAGTTATACTATAGATTTGTATAGTTATGGAATTTTAAAAGAAGATGTAGATGATAATGGAACAAAGCTTAGAACGTTTTCTATTCAAGGTTCAAAGGAACTAGCAAATGTGTCTGCTGATAAAATAAAAGAAGCATTATTTAGGAATACAGCAAACTACATGATTGCTAATATTGAGATGCATAAGATTCTTTATTCAGATCCTTATCAGTATAAAGATGAGCTCAAACGTGTCAAAAACTTCTTGTCACCACGTCTTTCATTAATTCATAACTCTGAACAGTTTTCAAACAACGTATTATCTAAAATTTATAACAGTGGAGTTACGTCAAAAGACGATATAGCTTGGACACCTTTTTCTAGAGATTACTTTAGAACTGTTGTATATGATGATGTACAGAGTTTGCAAAAAGATTTAGCTTCTTATCTTCCACATGAAGAAACAGATGGTGGTGGTATTATTAGATATTTATCATATCGTTGGTTTAGAATATTAGCATCTGATTGGAATGCTAATGAAGAGGCTCAGTTTCAACATGATATGGGTTATGAAAGACTTGTAAAATCAGGTGCTACTAAGGAAGAAATTGATGAATATGAAAAAGGTAATCCTGGAGTAAGAAGTGCATACACTCCTTTAAAACCTATTGTGGCTGGAGCTAAAAATGGTTATACATATAATAATGTTGTACTTGATAAGTACTCTCTTTATCCTGTATCTTTTAGGGTGATGCATAAATTAAACCCTGAGTCAAACTTAGTTAAACTTAGTGACAAGATGCAAGCTGAAGATATAGACTATGCTATATTCAAATCTGGTAGAAAAGTAGGAGCTAATGAAACTTTTCCTCCATATAAAAATGGTAAGTTTAATGAAGACTTATACACAGGCATTGAACAAGTCCCATTTAGTATAATGAGTGTTCAGCAGGATGTACCGTCTAAAGATAAAAATACTGTTCCTAGAGGTTCTCAAATAACAAAAATTGTCACTTTAGACTTTTTAAACAATGGTATACCTGAAGACTTTGAAACAACAGAAACAGATATCAATACACGTTTTGAAAAATGGTTTAGTTTATCTGAAGAAGAGAAGATGGAAAAATCTAATCTTTATAAAAAGATAAAAAAGAATCAAGAGCTTTTAGAAGACTTGATTTCTAAAGGGTATGATTCTTTATTAATAGAGTTAGGTATATCGGATGTAAACAACGAATTTATTGTATCAGATATAGAAAAAACTACTAAGATTCTAGAATCTGAAATGTTTAAAAGGGAAGTTAACATTAATATAATTCAAGCACTTTCTGCTTTTTTAGAAGGTAGAAACTCATTAGAATCAACCCCTGCGTATCAACAAATCAGAAATATATTGTATTCAATAGTTGATAAGCGTGTACTTAGACAACAGATCAGTGGTGGGCAAAAAGTACAAATTTCTTCTGTATATTTTGAAGGTGAGGAAAGAAAAGTTGAGGTTGTTAAAAATAAAAAAGGTCAAGACACTAATATTTACGAGTCTACTGTTCTTAGTTTTTATTCTAAAGGAGAAAAAAATAAAGATACAGGAAAAGTAGAACAGACTAATGGTATGGAGATTATGATAGGTCGTTGGTTTGATTCACCATTAAGCGATGAGGATCTATTAAACTATCTTAATACTACTGATGAAGGTCAGAAAATATTAAAAGGTGTAGCTTTTCGTATTCCAACACAGGCTCAGAACTCTATCGATTCTTACAGGATAAAAACTTTCCTACCTAAAGAGTTTGGAGATAGTGCGGTAGTACCTTCAGGTATTGTTGCAAAGGTTGGATCGGATTTTGATATTGATAAGTTGTCTATTTATTTTAAAAATGTAAGAAAAAATAAAGACGGTAACCCTGAGTATATACCTTTTTTAGACGATAATAACTCTAACCAAGAAGAGCGATATGTAAATTATGTAAGAGACACTTCAGATTCTGAAACATACAGAGACATTATAAAAGAACTTAATGAATCTTCTGAAAAGTTTGAAACAGACAATCTTATAGATGAAGAGTTTAAAAAAGCAACCGAAGTAAGACAAGAAAAAGAGTCACTTAAGCAAGATAAAGAAGACTTGTATATATCTGGATATAATATATTTAAAAACTTACCAGATTATATTCAAGATGAGTACAGAGCTTATGAAGATGAATTAACATTAGCTAATATAGAAGGTGTTGAGAAAAACATGCTTTATAAAGAGTTTACTAATCGTAGATTAAAAGTAGAAAAAAACAATGGGATTCGTAGCATATATAATTTACTTATAGGAAATTACAATGAGGTTAATGAGTTATACGGTGTAACTGAAGATCTTGAAAATAAGTTTTTAGACTTGTTAAGTAAAGCAAAGTCCATTAAAAACTTTAATGTAAAATCTTTTAGATTTGAAAGAGCTAAAGTGATTGCAGAGTTCTCAAACATAGAATCATTTGATCAGTTTAAAGAAAAAACAATAGTGCAACAAAACTCTAAGAAAGCTGTAGAAAATGCATACATTGAATCTTTAGAAGACATTATACTTGATCCTTATAATTATGATAGATTAATAAGACCAAACTCAGCAGAGTATTTAGAATCATTAGCAAAAGATGTAATTACTGAGATAGGAGATGATGTTTTTGAATACTCTAAAGTAGACAACATGCTAAAGAGAGGATACATGGCTAGACTAAGACATGCGTTCCTTACAGGTAAAAGAGCAATTGGTATTGCTGCTAAGAATCAAACATTAAAGTCTCTACTACAAAGAGTCCCAGTTTTTATAGATGAGGATAAGATAAGTCAATTATCTGATGAAAATAAAAAATTTCTACCTAATTTAAATATTGGATTTAAAAACTATAACACTATAAACATACCTGGAAAAGGAGAGGTTATAACATTATCAGGAAACACAGAGGCTAGTGATGAAGAAATTAAAAAATTAATTTCAGACATAAACGGACAAGCTGTTGATGGGTTTGTAGACATATCTAATGGTCCTTGGATTATGCAAATGGGTGCTACACCAAATGTTGTATCAACTTTCCAATTCTTAAATACTATAGGGGTTCCAATAAAAGATGTTGTTTATTTCATGAACCAACCAATCATTCGTGAATATATAAAGACTGTAGAAAAAAATGGTTATTCTTGGTTATTTATAGATGACTACGTTAGTGAAATTAAAAATAGTAAAAAATATATTACATCAAGTAAAATTGACATTGCAGAGATCCCAAATGCAAAAACTTTACTTAAAACAATTAGTGGAAAAGATTTAAGTAATAAACAAAAAGCTCAACAGCAGTTCTATTTAGATGAGTTTCTAAAATATGCTAAGTTGGCAAATCAATTATTTGAATTAAGTCAAGGTATTTCTTGGGATACAGCTAGAATAAATGACCCTTTCTTATTGTTGAAAAAACAAATAGATCTTAAAAAATCTAGAAATACAATATTCTCATCGTATGATTTTGACTCTAAGGAAATAATTAATGCAACTGATGCCATCATTAACGCATCATTCTTAAAAAAATTAATACCTACTTTATTAGATAGTAGAGATGTTTTAGGTACAATTCTTACATCAGATAAAAAAGATAGTATGGTTCGAAACGTGCTGCATAAAGTTTTAACACCTTATTCTGATAGAAGTGATAGGGACTTTATTAAAATAGCAAAGAAAGCTGTAGCAAATCTATTTGATTACGTTGTGCAAACTGATGGAGTTAATAATTATGGAAATCCTTTAAATTCTAAAATTAATGAAACTTTATTAACTTTTTCAAACTCACCTACTCAAGTTATGGACTTTGTAAATAAAGTCAAAGCTGATGATTCACATCCTTTGTATGATAATTATGTAGTTAATTTATTACAAATTTCTCCATCAAACAAGTCTGGTAAAGTTCCTTACAATCTTAAACTTACTAATACAGATCAAAAAGTATATGATCAAGATATTATAATATCTTCATTCCGTCAATTAAGAGATTTTATTTCAGTTACTCCTGAAGGAAAAAATTTATATGATAAATTATTAATTACAACTATATTGCAATCAGGTTTATTAAACTCTCCTATTTCTTTTACATCACTATTACCATATGAAGACTTTGAAAGATTTTACGGTAGGTTAGATAGGTTAAATAATATTAGCAACATTGAACAATTTTATTCTGAATCGGTATTTGAAAGAAATAACTGGAGTGATGGTTCTATGGTCCCTTATAAAAAAGCTATATGGATAATGACCAAAAAAGGTAAATGGAAATACAATCCAGCAATGATATATATTCCACGTCAATTACAAGCAAAAATAAAAACCCCAAAAACCGAAAGAGAAGCAAAAATAGATTCTATCCCTCAACTTGTTACAATTTCTAATTTAAGTAGAGAAGCTAAATCTGATTTCATAGTATATTCTTGGGATGATCCAAGTATACGAAAAGAGAAAAAGCAACAAATGAGAAAAGTTTCAAACTTTTCTTATATAAATAAAGGTTTATTTAAAAAAGTATATAGAGAAGATGGTACACCTTTATTACATGAGTATGAGGATAAGTATGGTGTACTAAAACAATACAATATATATAAGCAAATTAACGCTTGGGGAGATAGTTTTAGAGCTAATGAATTTTATGATTTTGCAAAGGAGTCTGTAATAGATAATGGGTTCCTTAAAGTGTACAACGAAAGACCTGATGAGGTTATTGAATCTTTATTTTATGAAGGTAGTACTATAGCATCACAAACTAGTGAGGTTAGAGAAGTAGCAGAGGGTATAAAAATTATAGATAATGCTTTGACTAGTTCTGAGGAAGCAGAGATTTTTCAAATGATTAAACCTTTTCTTGAAAGTCAAGGTTCTAGATCAAACAAAGGAAATGCTGCTCCTATAATGATAGGTATGGGTTTAAGGTGGGATTATAAAAGTAATAATCCTGGAAAATCTCCTGTTGAAATAAAAGAAACAATTGTAAATAGCCAAGGACAAAGAAATAAATACGCTTATTATGATGTATCTATTGATGGTGAAGCTTTAGGGGCAATACCTACTAGGCTTAAAGAGTTAATGACAAAAGCTACAGGTATTGACGCATCTAATTATGATGGAGCAATTATTAATATTTATCCAAAAAATGGATTTATATCTGCACACAATGATGTAGATGAATCTGTAACTGCTATTAATTATCCTGTTATAGTAGCAAATATAGGAGGTGCTGGAAGTTTAAGCGTTGAAGGAGCTGAAAGTCAAAAAGCTAGAAAAGGATATTCTAGTAAAGAATATGTTAATGAACCTTTATCTTCAGGAAGTGCTTATATATTTGGTGAAGATGGTAAAAATAGAAATGTATTTCATAGAACACTTCCTTCGTCAGGTAAAGGTAATTTACCTCAGTTAAATGTAAAAGGTCAAATTATACCTGCAAATTCTTATAGAATTTCTGTAACATTAAGAAGAGTAAAAGATTTGGATTCAGGAATGCCAATATCACCTGCTAAAGTTTCTAAATCAAGACAACAAACTAGTGAGGTTGAGTTAGGCACTAAAACAGCACCTGAAGGTGGTAATGTAATAATTGATGCAACTAAAGGTAAAAAACCTCAAGCTGGAGCAGTGGTAGCATTTAGAACTAAAGGTAAGACAGAGCAAAACATGATAGATGCTCTTGATGATTTAGTTGTAGGTAATCCATTTGGACCCGATGCTGCAATAAAAACCAAACCTGATGGAGAAGCAGTTACTAGATTTTTAAATTGGTTAGAAGGCACAGGAGACACTGACGTAATGCAAGGCTATAGAAATGCTTTGCTAGATAAAGTTCCTGAACTAAAAGGTAAAACTATTTTTTATTATAAAGATTTAGGAAGACCTTCTCATGCAACAGCTTTAGATTACTTTTTAAATAAACCAACAAAAGAAAAAATAATTGAAGGTAAACAACTACCTTTATTTGAAACTGATGCAACTTTGAGGTTGAAGAATGGTAGAGATTATAAAATTTCTGAAATTGATGGATCTATGTTAGAAGATCTAGGATATACAAAAAAAGAAGTAATTGAAATATTAAAAAATAACATCTGTTAAATTATGGCTACATGTCCAGATAAAAACTCAAAAGAGTGGAAAGAATTAGTTGCTTCTGTAGGAAACGATGAGGCAATATATTTATGGGATAAATATAAAGGATTTGTTCCTCAAGAAGAGTACAATCTTTACAACAATTTAAAGGATTCTTTTGATGATGATTCTAGAGATATTTTACGAGAATTAGTAAAACCCATAAATGATGCTATTTTTGCTAAAAATGTTTTGTCTGAAAAAGACAATATAATTGTCTTGTCAACTGCTCAAAGATTGTTAGAAGATAACTTTTCTCAATATACTTCATTGTATCAAGATGGAACAACATATTTGGATGTAGAAAAACTTTCTAATGATATTTATAAAGAGTTAGGTGATGGTCTTCTTTCTAAAGAAACAAAAGAAGAGATACAGTCTTTTACTGATTCTATGAATGATGTGTCTGGAGTAAAGGAAAAAGTTGACAACTATATAAAAGCAAAAAGAAAAGTAAATTCTGATTTTAAAGATGTTTTAACTAGAGTAAAAGGTAAAATTAGTAGAAAAGAAAGTTTATTTGACACTTTAATAAATACAAAAACAGATGAATATGGTGAGGATGTTTATAATCGTTTTCATTTAAAAAGTCCTAATGGTAAAAAAATCTATTTGTATTCTTATAAGAATGGCAAACTAAAGACCCTGGATTTGCAATACACAAGAGAAGAAACTTCTAAGTTTAGTAAAAAAACAGATCGTATTAAAGGGTATAACTTAATAGAACAAGATAGTGATGATTTTATAGATGCTAATATCTCTCTGGGGAGATTTAAAAAAGATCCTGAAAGAATTTCAAAAGCAATTAATGTTACTATTATTGACAAAATTGAACACCGAATTAAACAAAATGAAAAAGAAATAAACAATCCTAATATTTTAAAAAACTGGGAAAGAGACCAGAGAGATATGAATCGTGAAATGGTTCAGGGGAATGAAGGAGATATACGTGATTTTGCTGTTGAAAGTGCACTTAGATTTACTTTGATGTCTAATGGTATTATTAATCAGCGTAATGAGTTAACTAATACATTAGGTTTTAATACAGATCAACTTTTAAATGTAATTAATGATGAAGATTATCTTGAGTTACAAGGAAGACAAAGATTAATAAAGAGAATCATCAACAACAAAGAAGATTACAATTCTGCAGAAGACAACTATGAAAGTCAATTTGAAGATGGTGATGTTGCAGCTCCTATACCTGGTTGGTTTATAGATGCTGTATCTGTAAATAATACAGGAAAATTATTAAAACAGCATGTTGGATTTATGTCTGGTATGGTGAGAGGTTTTATACTAATGGATGCTCAAAAACAATATGATGAGCAAATGAATAATGGTAAACAACCAGCTTTTTCAAAGTTAGCAGAAGAGACTAATTTAAACTCTATGTTACCTGATGGAGTAAGATTAAAAACTCCTGAAAATTTTACAGATTCATTGACAATAATGAATCAATTAGAAGGCACAGAAGGAACTGCATCACCTCAAGAAACATTACGTAAAACAAAAAAAGTTCTTGATAAAATGGGTGTAAAGATTCAAGATATTCTTGAATATGCTAAAGGTAACCCTGCTGTTGATGTATCAGGTGTAAACGCTCTTGCTGATTTAGCTGCTGGTATAGTTGCTTTAGCTGAAGGTAAAGAAGATGTAGCTCTTACAGAGGAGATGGTTCACATTGCTACAGCTATTATTGAACAAACAAACCCTAAGCTTATTACAGAGATGATACGTAAGATAGGTGGGTTTAAAATATACAAAGACACACTTGCTGAGTACAGAGACCTAAAAGAGTATCAATTACCTAATGGTAAACCAGACATTCGTAAGATAAAGAAAGAGGCTGTAGATAAACTTATTGCAGAGATTATTGTAGATGGTGACATAGAAGCATATACACAAGATGCTAGATCTCTTGCTAGAAAGTTTTTAGATACAATACTTGATTGGTTTAGAGTGAATGTTAGAAAAACAAACATTGATATATTTAAATCAACTGCAAGTGCAATTATAGAAGGTGACTTTGAAGGAGGTGTATCTGATTTAAGTAGCAACGAAATATATTTTCAACTATCAAATCAACAAAGAAATTTTCAAAATAAAATTGAAGAAACTGGGGAAATATTAAAGAAAGAAGAAGGAAGAAAAGATGACAACCCTGTTACCAATACTGAGTCAGATAGTAATAACTTTTATAAAGTTTTAGAAAATGGCGTATTTAGAAAAGTTGCAACAAGAGTAACTGATTATGTAGACCAATGGTATCAAAATACATTTGGAGGACCTTATGTAGCTCCAGATAAAAAGACAGAAAAACAGAATGAACAAAAGAAAAACTTTGGTTTAAAGTATCATGATTACTTTGATGGAATTGCAAAAAGATATTTTAACTCAGATGGTACAAGAAGAGTTAACCCTGATCCAAGACCTGTTTTTGATAACAAAGTAGACAGTCAGATATATGAAAAACTTGAAAAATACTTTACTGATTTAATAGAAGAATATTCCAAAGATGGTAAAAGCCCACTGTTTTTTCCAGAGTTAAAACTTTATGATTCTAAAAATGATATAGCAGGTACTGTAGATTTAGTTATTATAGAAGAAGATGGTACAGCCCATATCTATGACTGGAAGTTTATGAGTTTTTACATAAATGATAATGGAGACTTAGACTCACAAGATGTTCCATGGTTTAAAAAGGGGGCATATTCTACACAGTTAAGAGAGTATAAAAGAATCCTTAAAGATGCTTATAATATTAAAAAGTTTGGAAAAAATAGATTTATACCTATTATAATGGACTTGAGGGAGCAAGTCAATAAATTAGAAGATGGTAAGTTATATATTAATGGTATTAATATTGGATCAGTTAATCCTAAAAATATAGAACCTCTTTATTTAGTTCCTGTATCAGAAGAAAGTGAACTAACAGGTAATGAATCTATAGATAGGTTAATTAAACAATTAAATACTATATGGAAATCTTTAGAGTTAAAAAAGGAAGGTTTAAGCGTTACTGAAAGACAATTTAAAAATGAAAGAATGAATCTTCTTAAAACAGCTGTAAGAAGACTTAGAAGTGGTAAAAACATAGGTCCACTTATTGATGTTATTGAGACTCAAACGACAGAAGCTAAAAACATTCTAGATAAAATGTCAGCATATATGCAACTCCCTGCAGACACTGATCAAATTACTGAAAAACAAAAGAGTGAAATTGGCATAGCTGCTACTAATTATATAGCTGTTGCTGATATATTAGGTACATCATTTGATGAGATAGGTGATTTAATTTATAAAAAAGGAGATGAAAAGGTAAAAGGTTTATCAAATAAAGAAAAGAAGGAAATTAAATATTCTAAAAAATTATTAGCAGATTTTCAAAAAACAACCACAGACATTAGACGTTCTAAGGTAACAATAGAAGAAAATCTTGAAAAGTTTGTAGATAAGTTTATAGGTGAGGCAAATCTTGTAACAGGCCTTTCTTCCCCTGAACCACTACTTAAAAACTTTTGGAAAAAGAACTTTTCTACAGCTTCAGCTATAGGTTTAAAATCAATTGAAGTGTTATCAAAGATGTTAAATCTTGCAACAGGTAAAGCAAACCAGGAAGCACTTTCAGAAGTTAATGAGTTAATAGAAATACAAAAAAGAATAATAGAGTCTGGAGGTAATATAAGAGACAAGATAAGGTCTATTTATCAAACTGAAAAAGGTAATATTGTAAATAAGTTAATTTATAGATATCAAAAAGCTTATCGTGAGGAAGCTGATGAAATTTATAAAAAGTCTCTTAAAGCAAATACAGTTAAAGAAATTAAACAACTTAAACAATGGGTTAATGAAAATGTTGAGATTGATGAATACAAAAAAGAGGCATCTAAAATACTAAACGACCTTATAGAAAAACAAAAAATTTATGTGGTAACAGATCCAAAAACAGGAAAAAAATATTACCCAAAAAGAATACAAAACAAAATATTAGAGTACAGACAAAAATATGACATAGAAAGAGATGACTTTACTGGATATAACAATTATATAGTTAAGAAACATCCAAAACCAAAGTGGGAGAGTAAAGAATATATAGCTCTTAAAAAAGACAAACCTTTATTTGATTTATATAATTTCATTACCAAATTTAATGAAAAGGCCAATGACTTGGGTTATATAAGTAACATGGTTGGTATGGTTTTTTTACCATTTATTAGAAAAGGGACAGCTGAGCAACTTTCTTGGGATATGTCTATAAGTCCAATTAAGCAATTTTCAAATGCTTTAACTTTACAAGCTGACACTATAGGTTATGGTAACATAAATGAGTTAACTAGTGAAATAGAAAACTCAATCCCTAAATACTATACTTATGACTTTACCAGAGGTAAAGATAAGGAACTTGATACATCTGAGTTAAGTATGGAGCTTTTTAAAAATATGATACTTTATATAAATCATGTTAACAGGTATAAATATTTAAAAGAAATAGAAGGCCAAGTTCAAGCACTTAAAACTACTCAAAAATTTAAGAAAAATTACATAACAGGAAATCAAGATATGATTGCTAGAGACCCTAGTGGTCAACTACAAACAACATCAGGAGATATGACTAATGTTGAGATTCTTGATTCTTTTATTAAGTCAGGACTGTATGATCAAAAATACACAGAAGGTGGTACAGATATAGCAATACCTAACATACTTAAAGGCATGAAAAGGGTTGTAAATACTATGTCTAATTCTCTTACTGGTAAAGACTTGTATAATATAGAAGAATCTCCAGACTCTTTTTCTTTACAAAGAAGTATGGATTTCTTAAATAGATACATACAAATGAAAGCTTTAGGTGGAGAATTTATATCTGGTGCTGTTAATTCTTTTGGTACAACTATTCAGTTATCTGCACAATCAGGGGTATACTTTGGTACTAGGGAAGTAATGAAAAAACAATATGAAATAGCTCGTAACACCTATAAGAATGATGAGGATAAAGATATGTTTGTTCAACTTGTTGATAAATTTATGCCTCTTAAAGATGATCCTACATATGATAAACTTAGAAAAGCAGGCTTAACTGGTTTAACAAGAGTTAATACTTCTGATTTACTATTTATGTTTTTCAGATTTCCTGAACAACTCGCAGAAAAAGCAGTATTTGCTACTCTATTAGACAATACAATGATTGTAGACGGTAAATTTGTAAACATTAAAGACTATGTAAGAAAGAAATATCCAAATAGATATACTTCTGGAAACTTAAAAGAAACAGAAAAAATAATAAATGCAGAAATTAAAGAGTTAAAAGACACTAAATCTATAAGTGCTACAAAAAAACTAGAAAATGGTAAAGTTGTAGTTCCAGGATTAGACTTAAACAATATTAAAGAACTTCAAAAATTAACATCTTTAACTAGATCTATTTCTAGAAGTGCAACAGGTGGTCAAACAGAATATGATACCAATTTAGCAAATCAAAATGTATGGATGCGTTCTGCAATGGTATTTAAAAACTGGATACCTAAACTTGCAGGAACTAGATTTTCAGAATTTAGAAAAATAACAGACGGACTTAGTGTGGAAGTGGGTGAAGATGGTCTTACAACTGGTGAAAAATATGACATAGGTAGAGTTAGATTATTTTTTGGAGTATTAGGTTCATCTATAATTAATCAGTCAAATGATATATATAACATAATGATAGCTAACGATAAAGGTATCAAAAGACTTGACGAGATGTTTTTAAAATATCAAGAAAACTTGATGAATAAAAGAGGAGAAACATTAAACTTAAGTAAGGAAGAATTTTACGACTTAATAAGAAATAATCTTAGGAATGAAATAAAAGAACTTGCTCTAATGTTATCTTTGATGGGTGTAGTATTTGCTATGGGAATGATTGCTCCAGATGATGATGAGGATAAAGCATCTAAAAACATGTATAGGTTTGCTCAAAGAACAGTTGATAGATTTTTAAGTGAATTATTGTTCTTCTATAACCCAGGTGAAATGACACAAACTTTAAGTGGTGGTATACCTGCAATAGGTATTTTTAAAGATATAAGTAGGTTTACATCACACTTTACAAAAGAAATAACAGGTCTTGACTACAGTAACCCTTTAAGAACTTCTGAAGAAGTTAGGAAAAATGCACAACCTATAAAAAATGCAATGAAATTATTTCCTATAAGTAAATCATTTGTAAACTACTTTGCGATTTTTGATGAAGACTTTGCTAAAGAATTTGATGTAACTATTCAAAAAACAAATAGATAAATATGAACTTAACCAAAAACTTTACCTTAGACGAATTTATAGAGTCTAGATTTTACAATGAAGAGGCCCAAGAAAATGTCTGGGCTTCTTATGATGCTGACGCTGATACATTAGATCCAAACCTACAAAGACTTGCTGAAAATTTACAAGTACTTAGAGATAATCTAGGTAGATCAGTAATTATAAATATAGCATATAGGCCTGTGTGGTGGGAACATCAACAAGGAAGAAGTGGAACTAGTCAACATTGTCTTGGTAAAGCTTCTGATATTGTTGTATCTGGTATGACACCTGATGAAGTGGCTGATGCAATAGAAAAACTTATAGATGAGGATAAAATGGAACAAGGTGGCCTTGGTAGATATAACACATTCACACATTTTGATGTAAGAGGATATGCAGCAAGATGGGATGAAAGAACATAAATTATGAAAAAAATAGCATTAGTAATAGTATTATTGACAACATTTACATTAAGTTGTAATGATGATTGTACATCAACTTATGATGTTTATGAGTATGTAGGAGAACAGCGTTCTTCCAATGAAGGTGTTCTTATAGTTACAGAAGATATGTGTGTAGAGAGTCTACCTGTTTATTTTTCTATAGTTATTAGAAATGACGCAACACTTACAGTGTATGGGGAAAATTTAGATGTAGACATAGAAGGAACTTTAGTCTTTAATGATGGAGGCACTTTAAATGTTTCAAACTCTTTAAATGTAGGAACAAACATATTCTTCAAAGGAGATGGCTCATTGAGTACTATAAATGTAGAGAAGGCAATAGTGGCTGATGAAGCAAATGCAGATCCTGGAGTTCCTGCTGTGATAAATTATGGGTTGTTTGCTTCTATACCAACTATCTATAGGGATGTTACAATAACTGAAATTACAGACCTTGAAATAGAAAGCTGTCAAACTTTAGCAGTTAATGACATTGAAGGATATAGATATTTAGGAAGATTAGACTACAAGTGTAACATGAAGGATACACCTGAGTTTAAATATATAGAGGTAAATTAGAAAAATTATGAAAACAAAGGTAGACATAGTATGGATTGTTATTGCTTTCATTGTCTTCTATATAACATTTAGACAATGTGAAGGTGATAACGTCAAGATAGTAACTGAAACAGAAACAATTATAGAAACTGTTACAGACACAATAACTGAAGTGGTAATTCAAAAGGTTCCTGGACCAAAAGTGTATATTGAAAAAATTAAAACGATTAAAGGTAAAGACTCTATTATTTACAAAGACAAGCCTAGCGAAACAACAATTGCTGCAAACAAATACAAAACAGAAGTCAAAACAGATGAAGCAATAGCTAAACTTGATATACTTACAACAGGTGAGCTTTTAGATGTCACAGGAGTTATTACATACCCTAAAGAGACTACCATTACCAGAATAACAAAGAAAGTACCTAAGAGTGGAGCTTTTCTATTTATAGAAAGCAATTTCAACAAGAAACCTGATAGGCATGCTATAGGTATAGATTATCAGATAAAGAATAAATTATTAATAGGAACTAGCGTTAGTTACAATACTATTACTAATAATGTAAACATGAACTTTAAAGTTGGATTTAAAATATTTTAATAATGGATTGGGAACTTAGAATAAGTTTTTATTGGCCACATCATAGAGTGTTACTGGGCTGGGATATGTTATACGTTGATAAAAGCTATAACTACAACACTATAAAGTTACATTTATTAATTGTAACTTTTGAATTAGATTTCTAACTAGATTGATTAGAATACATTACTCTATCTAGTTATTTTAATTTTATTCTTATAATAAAGAAAACTTAAATAATTCTAGGAATATTTATACTTTTGTAGTATAAGTCTTCACTTACCCTTAATAATTAATACAATGGCAAAAGGAAACACCTTAATAAACAAATAAAAATAAAATGGCAATACCAAGAAAACAAATTGGCTGGGGAACAGATAGCAACCTCTTATGGGGAATATGGAATGCAATAGATAAGTTAACAAGAGTTACATCTAAGTCAGGTGGTGGTGGTGGTGACACAGCAACTTTACCTTTTAGATTAATCTCAGCTGCATCTACAAATGCAACATCTGTTAAGGCATCTGCAGGAACAATCACTACAATAGCTGCAGTGAACATAAATGAAACAACTGTAAGTTATCTAAAGATATACGATAAAGCAACAGCTCCTACAGTGGGTACAGATGTTCCAGTAATGACAATTCCAGTACCTACAAATATACAAGGTGCAGGTATTGTAATACCTATCCCTAACGGAGTGACATTCTCAAATGGAATAGCTATTGCTGTAACAGCAGGAGTAGCAGATTCTGATACAACTGCAGTTCTAGCAGACGAAGTAGTAATAAATCTTACATACGTATAGAACATGTTAACATTACTAGGAGTAGGTCAAGGTCAATTAGGTGGATTTCCAAGAGAATGTTTTGGGTTAGACTACAATGCCATTACTTCTGATTTTACATTTACTAGAAATTCATTCGCCACAAGAGTTAATGAGTTCGGACTAATAGAAACAGTTACTAATTTAGGTTCAGACTTGGTTCAGAATGGTTCTTTTGATGAACTTGGTTCAGAGCTTGTAACAAATGGAGATTTTGAGAATGGAACTACTAATTGGCAGAATCCAACTTACGGTGGTAATAATAGTGCTACATTAAGCATTGATAATGGTTCTTTAAAAGTTGAGAAAAATGCTGATTTAGATTGGCGTTCATCTTTTGTAAATCAAACACCTTTAACATTTACAGATGGTAAAACTTACAAAATAACTTACAGTTTAAAAGATGGAAACACAAGTGGTGCTGATGTTTATATTAGAACTAATTTTGACAGAAGTGCAAGTACTGTTAGTATAAAAGCATTGACAAATGATTGGGTAGAATATACAGATTATTATGTTGCTGATTCAAGTGCTGAAGATATATCATTTGGAGTTTTAGCTTGGCAAAATGCTGGAAATGGTCAACATTACTTTATAGACAACGTATCAGTTAAACAAGTAGACCCGAATGATGATTGGACTACGCAAGGTGGAGTTGTTGTTGAACAAGGTAAAGCGTATTCAACTAATGGAAGTTCATCTACAAGTGTAGATAGGTTAATACAAACTATTTTAACAAGTGGCAAAGAATACGTCGTAACAACTACAATAGAAAACTATGTTAGTGGTTCTTTAAGAGTGTTTTTAAACGGTGTGGAACTTTCAAATATTTCAAGTAATGGTACTTTTGTTAGACAAGGTGTTGCAAGTGGTTCAGCTTTTCAATATATATGGAATGGATTTGAAGGAGACATAACAAACGTATCAGTCCAAGAAGTTCTAACAGATGACGTACCAAGAATAGACTATACGGGTGGTACATTTGATATTCCCGTTTTAGGAGATGAGTTGATTACAAATGGAGATTTTGAGAATGGCGATACTGATTGGATTTTAAACCCTAGTTCAGGAACTGCTATTGTATCTAATGGGAAATTAAATTTTACAAATTCAAATAGTAGTGGTACTCAAGTTCGGCAGAGGAATATACCTTATATAGTTGGTAAAACTTACAAAATAACTTACACTGTTACAGACTACATTCAAGGCAATGTAAGGTTAAGTGTTGGAAATCAATTAACTACTTCTGTTTCTGCAAACGGAACTTTTACCGAATATAAAACATATACATCTGGATTAAATAGCACTTACATTTATACTAATGGTACAACTTTATCAATAGACAACATATCAATCAAAGAAGTTACTGCATACACAACAACAGACAAAGGTGCTTTTTTACTTGAACCAATTTCTAC
>OCVQ010000794.1_pt1 | contig 27009 bp, 48 predicted proteins | sample 1539061 | NCBI WGS metagenome assembly OCVQ01 (sample SAMEA3355526, study PRJEB22509) | marine metagenome | biome: marine; feature: river plume; material: water | place: USA | collected 2010-08-08 | depth 0.5 m | reverse complement strand
ACTCGGTCTCAGTATAATATCTATCATCGTGGTCGTGAGATGGAAGAGATGTAAGGTACCCTTGCTGACCTACCCAAGTCTCCGTAGCGTAGCCCGTAAGGTCTGTAGTGACCACCTGCCACGTACCATCACCACGTAAGAACTTACCGCCATCATCAAAACCCGAGGCTGGGACGAATCCATTCTCTCCGGCAACGATGACCTCTTCTCCGTTTACAATACCTGAAGTGGCCTGCGTAAAGACGCTATGCGTGTGAATTAAATTAGCATACAGCCCAGCGTGGTTACCCCATCCGTAAGCCGTATCCCAATTGCTAGCGTTGTTTGTAGTAGTATACCAAGAAGATGCGGTATAGATAGGGTCGGTCTCTGTGTAAGATGTTAGAAAGTTAGGTGCCCAGTTGACCCAATTAGAGCCGTTCCAACTAAGCAGATTCCCAACAGCGACAGAATTAATAGATACATCACCAAGTGCGTTAATAGATGACGCCGGAGTAAGGTAGTTTGGTGTCTTGTTGTACCAAATGTTAACACCTGGGGTTCCTCCGACCGGCTGTCCGTAAACAAGAATTTGGTCAGCGGATGGACTTGTAATAACTACATCCGTGAGAGAATCTAGGTTGCCAGCAGATACGCTACTCACATAGTCTGTCCCCTCAACTGCCTTAACTATTTTTCCGTCTGAATCAACTTTTAAGATTCCAGATGAAATCGTAGTTAATACAACGTCGCTTAAAAACTTTTGAGACATATCTTCTATAGTATACTGATTGACAAAGATACTAAAAAAAAAGGGGGTCTAGCGACAAGCCAGCCCCCCTTGGTGTTGGTTTTAGTTATATCAAGGCGATTGAGTCAATCCCTCGTAAACGAGGCTATCTCCGTTTAACTTAGCGGCAGAAAGAATCACGATATAATCTCCCTCTGATACGATGTTCGCAAAAGACACAGTTACGGTGCTTGTAGTTGGGCGAGCCATATCTACCATAACCGTTTCGAACGTGGTTGAGTCAACAACCTCCATCATAATGCGCTGAGTGTTGTAATCGTGAGTAACGGTGTATACGTTACCAGTCTTACTAACAGAGTCTTGAGTTGAGTCAAGGGTAAACCACTTTGGTGCTCCCATAAGGTCAGCAACGGCGTTAACGCTTGCCTTCTTAATGATTCCGGTCTCTCCCGTTGCATTCTCATACATATAGAAGAAGTCATCACCGGCTGGGGTCATCGTATCTACCGTTCCTACGTGAAGTTTCTGGTCGACTGTAGAGAAGTAGTCATTGGTCTCATTCCAGATAAAGGATACGTTTGCGTCTGTTCCGCGCTCTACTTCGAAGCCAGCGTCTTGAGTTGCTGCCCCCGTCTCGTCGGAATTCAACTTGATGATAGAATCACCAATGTTTACCTCATTAGAGTTTACGCTAGTGGTAGTACCATTTACAGTAAGGTTACCAGCAATAACAACCTCAGCACCACCAAATGTGATTGTCTCGTTACTGCTTACGTCTACAGTGCGTGTGATGTTTGGTTGCTCGAGTTGGTTAGCACCCCACATCAACAACTTGTACTGCGTCAAGTTGCCAGAGTTGGTCAACTCAATGCTGTCAGTATTTACAGTAATACCAGTGCCTGCGCCGACAGCAAACGTACGAGAAGTGGTAATGTCACCGCCACCAGTCAAACCAGCACCCGCTGTGAGGGTGATGGTATCGTGCGCTACGTTTCTAGTGTGAAGTGTATCAAGGGCAACCGCATCGGCAGCAACGGTAATACCTGTCCCAGCACCTACGTTAAGCGTTACCGAACCACTGCCACCGCCTCCTGTAAGACCGTCGCCAGCGACTACTTCTTGTACATCTCCCTTGGTATCTACCCAGGCTGTTCCGTTGTAGAAGTATAACGTATTGTCGCTGGTGTTATAGTAGATTTGACCAGCAACAGGAGATGATGGAGCGCTAGCCAGGTTGTGTACCCGTGCATTCTGGATTTCCAGTTTGCCAAGGTTGATGGGTGATAGATAAGTAATAGCCATCGTTATTAGTTAAAGTATGCTTTACCGCTAAAGGCTCCAGCAAATGTTAAACGTACAGAGTTGAGATTAATGTATTCTATTTCGCCAACAACCACTGACTCACCGGAGTCAACAACTGTTACCGAAGGTTTTTTACCAAGATTGTGTTGCACTTCCCAGATTGATTCTGGGGTGTCTTGACTAAAAGTAAAGTGCGAGTCACCTTTTCCGCCCTGAATTCCCGCAATAGAGATTGAGGTCTTAGGTTGAGCAACAGCAGAGATTCCACTGGCTGTACGATTCTGTACGCCAATGTTTACTTGTTCTCCGGTTTGTATACTTATATTGCTCATACTTGTGAAATGTCCTCGTTTATTTTGAAGATTCCGTAAATCCAGGTCTTTACAACAAGGCCGTTTTTACTTTGAAGGTCGTATACATAAACGCCAGCCTCTTTTGTTTCCATAACGTCATATTGCGCTGTTACGGTAACAACATTGCCTGGGTCAATTTCGTATGAGAATTCGTCAAATGAAATAACATCATCAACAGACGTATCAGTCTCTTTTACGGCCATCTTAAAGAAGTGCGTATCAACAGGCATATCGTCGCCATTATCATCTGTAAACGTCAGTGATATGGTAAACGTGTCACCCTTTCGACAGGTGATATCAACACGCTTTGCTGTGTCTAGATTGATAGTACTAACTGGTGCGGCCATAGTGCAAAGGTATTAATTTTATCGGAACAAATTGTCTAATTGGTTATCTTCTGGAGACTCCAATTCGCCACGCTCACCTTTGCGCTGAGATATTAATTTGCTCTGCTCTGCGGCCTGAATTGACACGCGAGTGTCCTTTCGCTCCTCCTGCATCTCGTGAAGTTCTTTCTTCATAGACGCTGAAATCTTTGCTGCCTCCTTGGTATTCATACCTTTAATTTGCTCAAGTTGGCTCTTGAGTTGGTATTCCAACTGAATCTTTTGCATTTCAAGTCGGACAAGTTCAGACTCGACCTGAAGTCGAGCCTGAGCCTTGACCTGTTCAATCTGGGCGTCGGCTTGTGCTTTTGCGGCAGATGCTGCGTTTTGTGCCTCCATTTGCGCTTGGATATTTTGCTGGGCTTCCTGCTGACGGCGTTTGATGCGTTTTGCACGGCGTACGACGAGAAGTCGCTCGGCTTGGTCAATATCCCGAAGTCTGCGAATAGCAATAGCGTCCTCCAAATCAATCTCTCCCTGAGCCATTGATGCTTGGATGTTCTGCTCCAAGTACAATCGGTCAGTATCGTCCATCTCAGTGTTTACTACAACGCCGAAGTTGTACATCGGAAGTTTCTCGAACTCTTTAATGGTTCGCATAGACTCCTTACCGATAGCCTTTTCGTACGTCCTGTATAGCACAGATTCTTTTGGAAGAATCTGCACACACTTGATGATGTCTTCACACACGCGCTTGAACAATACAAGCGAAGAGTGCGTAATGTCGTAGATAGCATTGTTTGCGGCGGCCATTGCCTGCTCGCGAACACCAACCAACTGCTCTCCCTTTGGAGTTGAGCCGTCCATTACCTCATTGATTCCCGTTGCGTCGCGAATCATACGAAGGTAGTGGTTATACAGCGCAATCAGTTCGTTGATGTTTCTTATAGTATTATTAATCTCTCGGATAGGAGGATTCTGGAATCCGCCCTCTGGGTTCTTCGAGCGGTAGTACATAATACCAGTTTGCTCGTAGATATCCTGAAGGTCTAGAGGAGACAATTCTCCACCCTTTCCAAGGGATACGTTTGAAAGACCCTCAATGTCAATCATAATTCCATCAGGCTTCGCCTTAGCGATTGCCTGCTGAATCTTGAGGTGCGTAATCTGAAGTTGGTCAGCAAATCCAACGATGCTAGACACCATAGATTTAGGCATCATACGGCGGAAGTTCGTAGCAACAATTGAGTAAGACAACGTTGTACGAGAAAGGTCGTGAATGTTGCGTGGCTGGTTGTGCTTTTTGCCGTACTTAAACAGCATATCTGTACCGGGAACGTATAGGCCACCATAGGTGCACATAACGTCCATATAGAAAGGCTTGCGGTCAAAAACAGACTGCGTAGGCATCTTGTACTCTTCGCCCTTGTAATAAAAGCCGACATTCCCGTACTGAGATGTTTTCTCCTCGTAAATCTGCTGGTCAAGGCCAATAAATTCAAAATCTAGCACCGTGATGCGGAACTCGTCATATCCGTATGCGTTTTTACCCGTAGTTGGGTCGTACCACATAGCGTTTAGTTTGTTTGCGTCGTTTCCGAACTTACCCTGATACGTGCGGGCAATCTTGGTCCAGTCATCTTCTGTGATATCCTTAGCGACACGCTTGAGGTCTAAAATAGACATCTGGCGAACTTCCGCTGCGTATACCAAATCGCGCATATTGGGGTCCTCTGAGTACGAGTGAACCAGGGTTGATGGGTCAACATAGCGCTCAACAATCCCGTGATTTGGGTCGTTTTCGCGCTTGATGGCCGCGACTCCACAAACTACCAAATCCTCAACGGCACGGCGGAACGTAGATTCGTTAAATGAGTTCCACTCTAGCGTGAGATTGGTGGCGATTTGGGCTGCGATTTCAGCAGCAATCTTGATGTTGGTGTCCAAGAAGATTTCAGCCTCCTCGGTTGTGTCTGGCATAGCATCAATATCTTCACTAAGCGAAACGCCCATTGCGCGCATCTCCTTAAGGAAGTCTTTATTCTCGATGACGGCCTTCACCTTTGCCTTGCGCATCTCCTTCTCCGTGCGCGAAACTGAGTCAACAGCCTCTACGTTTGGATATGGTTTGCGAGAAAGAATCTTGTTTACTACAATCTTAACAAACTTTGGAACAATGGGAACTGGTGACCAGTCAATGTTCAACAAAGTGCCATCATTTCCAGATGGGTCAAGGCTGCTTAGAATCTGCTTATAGATTCGAGTATCTTGAGTTCCTTGGGCATAGTCGCGGTTGCGCTCAAACTCACGCTGGCGCTTTTGAAAAAGGCCCTGATTATTCTCAAGGCCGCCCCACTGTGACAGAATCGCTTTAGCGTACTGCTTCCCGTAATCAGAACCCATCTTTATGATGGAGTTTGCTGAAGGGTCGGGGAATGCCCCTAAATTCTTTTCTTTTGACATAATGTGTTTCTAAAGCGTTTCGCGGAAGAACTCAACTGCAAAGATACACAATTATATCTTTAATCATAAAGAATCCCTAGTCCAGTATTTATGGCGCCTGAAAAATTCTTTTCCATCAAAATCAGCCATCTTTGGGGCCTCTGTTTTTACCTGCGCGGCAAGAAGGCACAGTCCGCTAGAGATGGACAAGTCATACTTGGTTCGGTTATTCACCTTGAAGCCAATCCAATCTTCGAGAGTCCTATTTAAATACATATTTCCATATGTTCCATCTTCTCGCTCTCCAACGTGCTTATGAATATATGCTTCAATGGCCTGGGCGTGTGCTTGAATAACTTCTTGAGAGTTTGATGGTATGCCCTTTGTTTTTGAGGCTCCTCCACCTCCGAGGTGTTTGGGTCGGTCAAGAAGATAATCAGAGTATCCGCGCTGCTCAAAGTAGCGCGCAATCCCGTATTTGTTGTTCTCTATAAGAACTGGGTATCCGTAGAACACTGCAGCCATCAATACGTCCTCGTAGAATATAGATGCCAGAGGTGGGCGCTCGGCGTATTCCGCTACAAACATATTGGATACATCGTTCATATTGAACTTGTTATAAAAGTGACAGGCTCCTTTTGAGCCTCGTCCGTCGACAGTGGCGTCAAGGTCGTAGGAGTCACACCCGCCGACACCCATATTGGCGTTTGCTGGACCCCATCCGCTGAGGCGACCTTTAACCTTTTGGTTTCGTTTGTCTTTCGGCTGCATCCACGATACGTACCACCGCCCCTCCGGGGAAGGCTCCCAAATGACCTCAGAGTCTTGAACTCCTCCGGCCCAGTGGAAGTTCCCGCGGATGACAGGGCTGGGGTACATCATATCGTTATAGTTTACCTGCTCGTAAATCTTACCAAGGTCGAACAGGCTTCCCTCGACCGAGTCGCGGAACGCCTCGTCAAACGAGAAAGGAAACTGACGTATAACTTCGTTCAGTTCGTTTTTATCATTTTTCAGTGCACTGCGCTCATTGTCAAGGTATTGACGTGCACCTATTGTTACATAGTCGCCGTCGCTATTGAGCATAGGCTCTTCCGGTGTCTCCACAATTGGATTCCCGTATTTGTCAAAGAAACCCTCTAGGGCGTCATATGCCGGAACGAACATACGGTACAGCATAGAGCGAGTTCTCCCATTGGCGTTTCTCTCTCTTGGGTCGCTGTCCCTCCATAACTCTTTAAACTGCTGACCACCCTTGTCCATAGGGTTTACGGTTGAACCGACCATAGCGGTTCCAACAATCTTGCTACCAACAATCAAACAGGTTCTGTTGATGCGCCAGGCTTCTCGGATGTCCGTTGGCCTCTCCCATTTGCCTGCCTCGTCGAGGAACAGCATATATAGGCGCTCGCCGTCATATGCGTTGTTTACGGTGTTTTTCCAGTTGATGACCGTGTTGAGGGCCTCTCCTTGCTGGGCGGCTTTATTTGTTTTAGTGATTCTCTTCGATGGTTCACGAAAGGCCAACTCCATACGTGGGTTCGTTGTTCCATCTTGAATTGGTTTAAAGAAGAACGGGTACGACTTGTACATACGTACAATTTTCTTCATAAATACGTTCTCCTGAGCGTCGGCACCGGTCTTGGACATAATGCCAAGCAACTTGTCTTTTGCTTTTGTGCCCTCGCTTAGAATCATAGACGACGCCATATTGGTGTACCCTGAGCGTCGACACTTTACAAACAACTGCCCAACGCAACGCGTATCCACCTTACACGCCTCAGCGTGTATGAATAGTTTACGTTGAAACTGCAGATACTGGCCGTAGAATGAGCCATCAATCTTGCTCCACTGGAGCATCATATAGTGGTTACCAGTAATGTATGTTGGAACACCATTATTGTAAAACCACAGTCCTTCAATGCGTCGACGGAACTCTTCCTTAATGTAGGGGAGGAATCGCGTTTGTATTTCCTTTGGCTGCTCCATCCAGGAGTCCATCGTCTTTGTCTTTTCGATGGCGTCTGGTGGTGTCTGTCGGGACCAGAATTGTTCTTCTACTGGCTTGTCGTGAAAAAGTATCTTGCTTTGAGCAGGTTGCTCTGGAAGTTGTATAAGAAGGCCGTCAATATCTATAACCTCTCCAGCCGTCCCATTGGGGCAGATATTTACAACGTCTATTCCGTCAACTTTTACGACGCCTGCCATTACTTACTAAATTGCTCTGCAAATCCAGCACTGAAGTCCTGGTCTTCGCTCATATCGCCGCCTTCATCTAATTCCCGCAACATACTTTCGACTTCCATACGCATACGAAACATCTCCTTTGTGTCGGATGCCGTCTGTTTAATGGACTGCAACTCAGCCTTTCGGCCCGAGCCGGTCAGTTCTGGGTCAACAGGTTTCTGAATCTCTTCAACCATATTGCGTATGGCCCCCTCCATTGCGTACAGGAAGTTGCGCATTTCCTCTTTTGTATCGAATCCTTTCTTGCGTCCCATTACTTAGCCTTTTTTACGGCGTTTGGATGCTTGTCAAAGTAGTCAAAATGGTCTACTTTTTCCTCAGCCTTGTAAATAATGTCGTCTGGCTTCATTCGGTACACCTTATCCCCGTTGGGGAGTTTGATGAGGTAGTCAGAATTTTTAGAATAACCCACTAAATCGCCCTTTTTTAGGTCGAGTTCTTCAGTCCCCAGCCCTTCGCAGTATACTCGCGCCTCTTGCTTGTCCTCTTCGGACTTGTGTCCAAGAAAAAGGCCCGATTTTGAGCCATATTCCTCTTGTTTTTGGCTCACGGCCTCCAGGAACACCCAGTTTCCAAGCATTTTCACCTCTCCAGACGGAGAAATAGCAGCATAACTCTGACCCTGGTAGTTTGTTGGGTCATATGAGACTCGCGCCACGCCCCCACCAATAAAATACTTGTCTGGTTCTTGGTTGATATGGTGGTGAAACACCAACAAATCGCCGATTTCGGCGGCGGTTCCAAATTTCTCAGGTACAGCCACAATTTCAGCATACGAAATTCGGCCTTCAAAGTCATCGAAACGCATATCTTTGGCGAGCGTTAGCGAGCCAACTTTAAATTCGTCCTCGAAGTTCTTCTCTACCTTAATGTGGAAGTCGTACAAGGGGCGCATATCAGAAGTTTATGTCAAACTCAATCATAGTAGGACAACCGGACACTTGCTTCCACAGTACAATACCACCGTCGGGTGCTTGCACGTATACAAGGTAGCGCTCTAGCCCGTAAAGGGACAGTGCTCGCTCATCTAGTTGGATGTCTACAATTTCGTTTTCACCAACGGTGTTTCCAATCTTGTATGCTAGACCGTTTTTGGGGTCCGCCCCAACCACAATCTTTCTAATAATGTTACTATTGTTCATCGTCTTCAGTTGAAATACCAAACTCGCCAAGGAGACCATCTAAAGAGTCGGCTCTTTCTGAGCGTCGTATCGTTTGTCGGTAGGTGTCGATACCAACTTGAAGCAGTCGGTCCAGTTCCTCCTCGTTTTCGATGAAGAAGTCCGTCATAGCCTTAAAGTTGTAGTTGCCCTCGTCCGTCTCGCTCTCGATATAGATGCCAGCAATAGAGATGTAGGCGAAGTCGTTTCCAAATCCGTAGTGGTAAGCGATATCCTGAATCTCTTGTAGTTTCTCCCGAATCTCCATAAAGAACTCGAGATGCTCCCCGGCGTTGTTGTCCATAGGTATTTAATTATATTATATGCAAATATACGTATTATATACTAATTTTGCAATTGTATCTAAATCGAATATAATGAATAAAGAGAAACTGCAACAGCGAAAGCAGTTCAGGGACATCATCTATAAGGCGGACCCACCGCCTGCTGACTACCTGTGGAATTTTTCAGTTGTCATAGACTATTGTATGAAGCGCTATGACCTGCGCGAATCCCAAATCAAACTTATGCTGTTTGTCTACTCTATGGAGTCCTTCCTGTTTAAGCCTATGGCGCAGAAGATGAACCGCAGCCCGATTAAACTCTGGGAGAAGGTAGCCCGAGACCTAGTAGACAGAGACTTCATAAAAGAAGAACTGTACTCAAAGGGGTACAAGAAGGAGTTCTATGAAACCTACGAGCCACACACCACCACCCCCGGAGTGATGTCCAGACGATGGGCACTCTCCACAAAAGGAAGGCAGTTTGTTAGTAAGTTTTATCAGTACCTAGAGGGCTCAAGGGCAATGAACCCTGACGTGCTATAGCCCCGCCGCGAACTGGGAACGCTAATCAATACTGCGTATGTGATTAACACCACAACAACAACTGCAACATCTGTTCAAAACCATTACCGTTTTGTTTATTACTTTTGTCGTAACTTCGCAAAGTGGCAACGGAGTAACAACATAAAGAAGTCAACAGCGTCTTCAGTCACTCCCCCTTCTGAGTGAGTGTCACCCACGACACGACCACTCGCCACACAGTCAAAATCACCCCATACTATACCCCGTTCACAACAGGCCCCGAGAGGGGCCTTTTTCGTGTTCCTAAAACTCCCGATATACACCATTAAATAGGAAATCTAAGTCTCAACCCCACCGGGCCCAATTGCCTCCAGGAAACCCAAAAAAAAGTACCAAAAAAGGGGGATATAAACGTAAATCCTGTAGAGTTATACGTGCCTGCGGGATTCTACAGCGGCGCCAACGTTCACGCGCGCAACCCGAAACGGATTTCCAAACCCCACCCCCTGACCCCCAGGCGTTTGCCCAAAATAGTTTGGCGATTTTCATTTGATGTTTAAACACGAACTACCCCCCCGGTCGATTCAATCGGTACCCCACCCCCCTTCCGAAACGATTGTCTGCCTTCCCCCTAAAGTTTTGAAATGAGTGCAGTCATTCACACATACGGAACTATCCCCCACGCCATCTATCCTCCCCTGTCCTGTGTCCTGTATCCTCCCCCTGTCTACCTGATTGGGGTAAGTCCGCCCCCGGTGCAGTGGTGATATATGTACCCATTTGCGGCCGTGTGTGCATAACCCGGGCCTAACTTCTGCCCCTGGATGCTCTCCAGGAACGCTCTCCAGTTCTCCAGGAACGCAGTTTGCCCCCGATTTGGGTGGTGCTGACCTGGAGCGGGTGAAATTTCTGAAAATTTTTTTCCTTCGGAAACCCTTTGGTGGCGCGGGTTTGGTGGGGGCGGCGAAAAAAAAGTGAAAAAAGTTTGGGGGAAAGTTTGGTGGGTAAGAAATCCTGACTACATTTGTATCAGAGTCAAGGACGACGCCGGCGAGACCGGGACATAAGAAGGCCGACTGACTCCTCCCCGAGGCCGCAAGGCTGACGCCGCAAGGTGCCGGAGAGACCCGACGAGAGAGCGGGTGAGCGGGGGGCCGACCACAGCCCCATACCGCCAAGCCATAAGCCCGATGTAGCAGTCAAATGGTTCCTCTCTCCATCGTCTTACACATAAAGGTGCGCGACGACTGACCCCGAGCGCGGCGGTGATTGAGTCCTTCATCACCGACCGCGGCGTTCTGCCGCTCGGACAATCAGTCAACGCCGTTGATAGTAAGCCGGGGGGAGCGCCTTGGCGCATTGGAACCAAGTTCATATCCCCGGACGAACAGGGAAACGCCCGGTGATAGACGATGCTTTAGGGGCGACGAAAATCCCTCTGCGACCTTCTCATAACCAAGGATATGATGAACACGATATTAGGACAGGCCTAACGCAGACCACATATAGTACTCACATTCCCCTACTGACCTCCTCTTCCAAAGGTGGCGCTCCGACTCTCACTACGAGATGGACGGACATCGGTTCGCGACCGGCGTCACCACTACTTAAATTCACTCACTCACTAACCCCCCCCGAGTTATGCGTTTCATTCCCGCTAAAGAATCTGATTTGTTCAAGTTGTCTTGCACTACCCGCAAATCTTCAAGCCGTACCACATCCGGCGCCAAGTACATTGCTAACGACCGCGGCCTTGTATCCAAGGCTAAAATTCAGTTTGTTAAAGATGCGATTGAAACTGAAGAGAATATCTTCGTGAATTCACGCCTTGTTTATGTCTGTAAATAATCTACCTATGAAAAAAGACCAATTGCTTGTTCTTGCGATTATCGCTATTGTTTCTCTCGTTGTATCGGCTTGTGCCTAAACCCCCTGTGATATGAAAACATTCTATGTTTATTCCGTTGACGCCAAAGGTGACATCGTTTCCGTCAAATACGGAATCAAAGCGAAATCTCGTCTTGATGCTATTGAGCAATCAAATGTAGAGAAAGTATATTGGGAAGGTGCCCGCCCATACGGCGTATCGTACATCGGAAGCAAGTTTAAGATGTACGCAAAACTGCAAGGTTAACTGATGATGGGTTTAGTACCCGAAACGCCGTGAGGCGTCTTAACCAATATGAACCGATGCTTCCGCATCACAATACCCCCCTTTGCTATGACTTTCCTTTGCAAAACTGAAGTAGAATTCTCTACCGCGCTCCGCGCCTTGGCTCTTGACTTTTTGTTCAAAAAGCGTGATGCTGATGAAACTAAATCTTTAGTTCACGCCTACCTTGGGCAGAATCGCCGCCACTACCCTAAAGATGCGGCCTTTTGGACTGACCACTTCCGCTCATTGTTTACGAACGATGGTGGTTCACTTACCCGGGCCGCGGCTACGGGTAACTAACAGGTTAACTGATGATGGCTTGAATAGCCGAAACGCCCTACGGGGCGTCTTAACCAATAAATCTACAAAAGATGAGCCGTTATGCTATTGACCGAAACACTGACTTCGTTAAGTTGGTTGTTAAGTTTGAGTTTGATTACAATATCACTCCTGTTACCTTCGTATGCCTACAACACGAAGGTCGCCTTCCCGAACTATCCCGTGTAGGTTCACGCCGGGGGCTACACGACAACAAAGATTTTGATAGCGACTACAAGAAGTTCGCAGAGGCTTTGTTCAGTAACTACTTCGCCGCACAACGCGAGGATGTTGAGATTAAAATCAGCGCCGAGCGTTTCGTGTGGAGCGAAAAGCACAATTGGGTGATTGGTCAACCAATGCCCGAAGTTAATTCTCTTGATAAAATTGTTGACATCCTAACATCTCGCGCCTAATGGACTTTATTCTTATTCACGCCATCCCCGCCGCACTTGCCGGCCTGTTAGTATTCGGTGAGGCTTTCATCTCAAAGCCCACCAAGAAAGTAGCACCACGGGTGCATTACATCACCAAGCCTTGCCGATACGGCGATGAGGTTTGTTCAGTAACCATCAAGTACATCGATGGTATTCAAGTTGGTTCACGATTAAATCTTAAATAAAATGGAACATAAAGAGAATGTCCTAAAATTAGTTCGCCTCGGATATAAGATAAAGGTATCTTGGGACTCAAATGAATACATCACCGAAGAGAACATTAACGAAGTTGATTTCACAAACAAATAAAACTATGTCTTTAGTAACACGCAATCCCCGCCACCAAGATTACTTCTTGCGTATCCAAATCAAAGGGTTCAGCGAGAGCCAAGGTAAGTACGGCACTAACAATCTTTGCCGCCGTGACACGGAGTTCTACATTCCTTTAGGCCTTAAAAACTTTGACAAAGGACACATCGCCGAGCGTATTAACGCAGTTAAGAACAAGGTTCTTATTGACCAAACGATTATCGTAGCCGCTACTGAATACAAGGAGAGCGGACACTACGGCGATTACCGCGACGACCGCACTGCCGAGGAAGTTGCAAAGAGAAAGTTGGAGAACATCTTTATGGATGGTAGCCGCTCATTCTATAGCGAGTCATTGCATCAAGTTAACATTGATGCTTTCTTCCGCCGCGCCTTTGCGGATGACTATATGGAGAGGGACTTTAGCATCGTACACATCCCCTACTTCAAGGGTGCTAACGATTTCTTTGACAATCACAAGCCCACCCGGAAAAGTTACCCATTCCAAGATTCAGCACAGGGTGCTGAAATGGTAGCCACTCTTCACTTGCCCGATGAGGTTCGCCCATTCGGTGTCTACTATAGCGGGGTGGCGCCAAAAGAGTACGAGTTGTTGACCTATCAATCAGTTCCTAAAACAAACGCTTAAATCACTATCATTATGGCTATAGCACTTTTCATCGTTATGTTCTCCGGGATATCTCTATTAGTCACCGGGGCTGACCTTTATTCCAACGCCAAATCTAACTTTCGCTCCTTGGAGGGTGCGTTTGTAATGTTCGCCGGGGCGCTTGGAATTTTCGCATCATTGTACTACCTTTTAATTCACTAAACTATGGGATACTACACTATTGAAAACGAAGAGGGACAAACATACAAGAACCTCTTATTTGAAAATGAATCTGCCGCCGAAGAAGTAGCCTTGGCGCTGATGGAGAAGTTCACCAATCAGCACTATTGGGTTACGGCGCTGACCCCTGTCAGTTATTGTGGGGGCGTTAACGGAGTTATTAACGACATATTAGGATACCGATGAACAAGTATAGAATTGTTGTGAGCCGATACCAATCAGTATCGCTCATCGTTGAGGCCGAGAATATTGACAAAGCCGAATGGATGGCCCACCAAGCCGCCGAGCGCGATGGGTTCTTTAACGATGACGATGATATCGTTGAAGTTATTGACGCCTTGGATGAAGACCAAGAGCCGACCCTTGTTAAGGAAGAGCCTCACTTGCGCCAAGACGACGGCGGATGGGACGACGGCGAAAACTACGACTTTGATGATTATCAATAAAACACTGAATAAAAGGATAGGGTGTATGGTATGTGTGAGGGTTCGACTCCCTCACGCCCACTAAAAAAATCAAATACTAACCGATGCTACGGCATCACAATTCTCTGCGCTATGCAAAACCGAATGACCCAATTGCTCAACGACAAGTACACCGCTGAACAACGCGCCGCCGTACTGATTGACTACTTCGCCAACAACGGCGATACGCTCCCTTGCTCCGGCTTTGGAAATCCTTTGAACTTTAAGAGCGGGATTGTTGTTGTCCCCTCTTCGCGGATAGCCGCTCCTCTGCGCTACTTTTGGGAAGGCTTGGTATCTAACTTCTTTGTCGAGTTCGGGGTTAAACTTGACTATGTTGATAAGTTCTACGAAGAGGCCGTAGAGGAACTGAAGAAGAACAACCCCGAGGGCGCGAGCATTTGTTGGGAGGATGTCATCCTTCAGTATGTCCTCTTGGGGCACCCGATTATCATTAACGATAACGACCAAGTAATTGGCGCGGCGACCCTGTTCCACCGGGACATCATTGGTAACTTCGTTAAGGCAGTAGCCTCTAACGATAACACGGAACTCGCCTTGCGTTGGCTACAGGAGTTCCAAGTATGTCAGCACGACGCTATCGTGACCGACGGCTTCTTGCAGTTTTGTGTATATGGTGACCTTATCTTCGGGTAAGGTTCACCTTAATTTAAATCACTATTATTATGACTAAATTAGATTTCTTTTACCTCTGCGGCGAGGCGTCAGTCGACCCAAAGATTGCACTTGAGAACGAATCAGTTCGCGCTATCCTAAAAAAGGACAAGGATGTTAATAGTGTTGACAACCAAGTTGAAATGTTAGAAATACTTGAAACCGAATTTTAATTATGAAAGACAAGAAGTTATTTTGGACGGCAGTAAACCTCCTCAATGACCGGGGCGGTTGGAGGGCAATCCTTCAGTATTGCGACGAACTATACGCCGACGGCGTAAAAGACCTTGAAGTTACCGAGTGTACGAACTGCGGTAGCGAATACCACTACCACAATGTTTGTGTAATGTGCGAAACATACAACACTCCCGCTGACCGCCGTAGGCACGAACAATGGGATAACCGACACAAAGCCTCCCGCCCGGAAGGCATTGATAACCGAGGCCGAATTAACCTTTAACCTTAATTCATTATGACTGAATTGAAAGAGAACTTTGAAAAGTATGCAGTCGTTATGACTGACAACGATGCTTACCCTTTGGTTGGTGAGTACGGATGGATGTCCCTCGGTTGGGAGGGCACACAGGACATTGAAGACATCCTTGACCAAGTCAAGGACTTTGCAATGGCTAAACTTAACACCCTGTTAGTCCAAGGTGGCTACCACCGGATTGGTTCACTCTCCAAGGAGAGAAATTCATCCACTTACATTCGTGGCGGTATGGGGGGCCGCATCATCCAAGTTAACCTTGAAACTACGCCCGGCACTTATGGCCTAATCCAAGACCGCTACAGCGAGGCTATGGGGCAATGGCGCAACGATATGCGTAACTACTTCAATAGCGACTGCGAGTATCAGCGCGTACGAGGCAAGAAGCCATTCGAGAGTGTAGAAACACTATACGGGTTCTTCCAATGGGACACTAATCCCGGGAAGGGTCTTCACTATGTCGTGATGAACGCGAGGGCTAGCGTTGTAGTTGGCCTTGACCGCTCACAAATCCGTCACATAGTTGAACTATACGGAAATATGGATATGGCTGACTTCGAGGAGGCCTTGATTAATTACGAATCTAATTAATTCACTATCATTATGAAACCACTTAAAGAAGTAGTCGTCTACGAGATGGACGAAGTTGCAAAGATGATTGAGAGCCACCGACACGGAATGAATGTCTTGGTGAAAATCCAACAAGAGGTTAGCGAACTGCACGACCTTGAAATTATTGATGAGGCGACCTTTGAGCGCCTAAATACTAAAATTAAAGATGTCTTTAACTTAATTGTTCAGTAAGATGACAAAGTACTATGTTGTTATAGAACGCGTCAACGCGATTAACATTCCCGTTGAAGCAAACAGCCCCGAAGAGGCGGCTGATTTGGCTAACGCCAAAATCGCCCGTGGCGAAATCCTTGATTTGGACTTCGACCTTGCAGATTCGGGTATATGGGCTACCCAAGTTAGCGACCGCAATTTTAATCACCTTTTAGACATTTGATTATGCACTTTGAGCAAATACCTTCAAACGAACTGACCTTCGTTGTTAGAGATTCCGGAGTCGTTGAATCCGAGATTAACGGCAAGGAATATCAAAAACTCGTTATGATGCTGATGCACGGCGAGGAAATGATTTTCGGAACTTGGGAAATGTTTCCAATGTATCAAGCCGAATTCTTTGCCGAACAAAGCGCCCCATTGTCATTCTTAATTGATGACCTGTGGTTTGCTTTTGAGGCCTCGGGCTGTGACTACGACCTAAACTTTTGGTACGACGCCGAAAACAAGCCACACGCTTCTATCTACCCAATCTACCAAGATGAGAACGGAGATACCGACACTGATTGCTCCGAACTAATCCACCGAATTACGAACTTTAAATTTGACCTTGAATAATGGTACGAACTACTTTCTCTGCGACCGAGGGTGACTTGAAGGTCACCCTCCGTGTTGACAACGGACAAACGCTTGTCAGCGTATTGTTTGACGGCGAACTGATTGAGCAGTACTATACTGCTAAAGTTTCACAACCGGGGACTTACGCCCTATCGCTAATTGATTCCTTCCAATCAGTTATGCGAGATGCGGCACTTGTCCCGGACTTAACCGAAATAGATTATGTTTGATACAGCAAGGCTTATTAACCTGTTCACAGCAGTTGAAACAGCATCAAGAGCGGGAGAAGGCCTCCTTCGCTTTGTTGGCGAGCGCGACGAGAGATATGCCTTGGCGTTTATTTTCTTGAACGACAAAACAGCGCAGTTCCTGTGGGATAAAGGCGACAAGGTGCGCACGGCATCATATGTGTTTTCAGTATTCAACGCTCACAACGCCTCTGCCTCTACTGACCTCCTTGAGGTAGACCTTTGGAACTCTTCCGTTTATTCCGAGCCGCTCCTTCTTAACACTATTCAACAATTTGAACAATGAGCATCTGCATCTTATTTAAGGACGACGACATTCAGTATCGTTTTAAATGCGAGTCTATGGATGAGGCGAGAGGCTTTCGGGCCGAACTTGCCGCCGCGGGATACGAAGACATAGTAATTGAAATATCGGAAAAATGAAAAATAGTGTAACGCTCCCCGAAATGTTTGGGTACGATGAGGATAAGTTTATTGTAAAGTTTGATGAACTTATGTCGGCAATACGAAACTCAACTGACGACAGCGACGTCATAAAACTCGTTGACATAATCTCAAACGACAAGGTTGAAGCAATCATTCTAACTTGGTGTGTAGCCAAGGCGGGAAGCGACTTACAGGACGGCGCTACAAATGCGCTATTTGAAGGTACGATGAACGCAATTATTGATATGTTTGATTCAATAGAAGACCAGGAGTTGTCGGATAGTTTGTCCGAGCAACTTTACAGCAAGTTATTGAAACTAAAATCCGATTACGACGATGACGAAATCTAAATGGGATGAACTATACGAACTGATAAATGAGTCCATTTGCGACTACAAAGAACTTGACCGCGTCCATCAACTGATGGCTGAAATTCAACTTGACCACCGAGATTACCGAACTCAACGTGGTCGTAACCCCGACTTCTAATGACTCTTAATATGTCGTCCGATACTTACAGCGACCAAATTACGGTGCAGTATTATCAAATTATTGCCCTCAAGGAGCGCATAACCGAATTAGAAAATAAGTTAAATGAGAAATGCAGTACTTGCGGGAACGTTGTTCATAGTGACCACGATGTCACTAACGAGCAATAACCTAACCGGGGTGGTGGAAGCAGAGTACACCGCGCCAAAGCGCAGTCGAAAGGACTCGCTACGCGCACTTCTAAATGCTCAAAAATATGTTGAGAGCAGAGGCGATTCAATGGCGTATAACGCAAGAGAAAACGCCGCAGGAGTTTTGCAAATACGACCTATATTCCTTTCGGAATTAAACCGCCAATTAAGGTTAGATGGTAGAGATTATCAGTACACACTTCAAGATAGGTTTTCAGAAAAAAAATCTGAAAAAATGTGGTGCGACTACGTTGATTTAATGCACAAAAATCATAAGTTTGAACGTATAGCAAGATGTTGGAATGGTGGCCCTCGTGGTCACAAAAAACAATCCACGATTGTCTATTGGAATAGAGTAGAAAATAAATTAAATCAATATGCAAAATAAAGTAGAACTACTTGGTTACTACGGCTCCGACCAAATCATCGCACAAAGCGCCTGGACTTCTACAAGCCGAGAACTCAACGAAGATAAGTTGAAACGAATCCCCGCGCTGATTGATATGCTTTGGAATAACGGGCACGAAACGCCGTTTGAGAAGGCGCAAGTTCACTTCCTTGTGACTACCGACGTCGCAACACACATCCACTTGCTCAAACACAGGATATCATCGCTCAACGCCGAGAGTGCGCGATACAAGGAACTTAAAGAAGACAACTTTTATGTCCCCATTGATTGGGATTTAGGTAGCCAAGAGAAACTGATATCGTTCTCCGAGTTGTCTAATAAGTTGTATCACGAACACGTTGAGAAACTCACGCCAACACTTGGTCGTAAGCGAGCAAAAGAATCTGCACGATTCTTCAAGGCATACAACTCGCAAATCACGGCAGATGTTATGTTCAATATGCGCTCGTTTGCAAACTTCTTGAAGTTACGGGCTTCTGAACACGCCCAGGTTGAGGTTCGTGAGTTGGCTATTGATATGCTAAAGTTAGTTCAGCAAATACCAGGAAATCCTTTTCAAGAAACCCTAAAACATATATACCAATGGGATACGCAATTCTAATAAGCCCACAGGAGGGCGAAAGTTCAGTTTCATACCTCAAGGAGATTGATGATAAATCACCTATGCAAGACCTTCCCCACTCGTTTAAGAGTAACGCCTCGGTTCACAACATTGCTCCCGGTATAGACGTGTTCTACTGCAATGAGGCATCCGATTATACGGACGACATTGTGGTGCTGTCCGATGCGGATGGCGAGGTTTTGGGGACTTACTTTGGCTCAATATTTTTATTGGCCGGGAGTAAAAACGGATGGTCTGGCTTCAATATGAAGCGTGGCCAACAAATCCTAATGTCGCTGATTGTGAATGGTAAACCCGCAGTTCCGAAACTGGTTTCCGAACATTGGGCGCGCAAGCATTGAGTTTGTTTATAATTGTTTAAAACTAAAATAAAAGCGAGTGGTTGCCTTCGGTATATTACTTCAGTATCTACTTCAGTAGTAGTTACCGAAGTTACTGAAGGTAACTACTTACTTAACTGAAGGTACCTTAAGTATGAAAAAATACGAGATAGCAGACGATGGAAACGATGAGACGCGCATTGAGATGCGCTTCCGCAATGATGAACTGAACTCCATCGTAGACGAACTAACCCAAGTTTATCCCGGATTCAAGCAGTGGGTAGAGATGCCCAACAACCGATACTTCTTCCGAGAGATTGTGAACGTAGCCATCAACCGCTACGCTGACCAATTGTGGAATACTGAAAAATAAATTTGCACACGTCAAATATTTTTTGTATGTTTGCCGCCTCCATTGAGGAAGGTTCTTTGACTTACTGAATAAAATTAAATCAACGGCGAAGGGTAGCCGCCAACCACGCTATCCAAAAAACTAATCTACTATGTCTAAATTTCAAGACCGAGTAATCGCTGTTCAGCAGTCGCTGAAAGCGCCTAAATCGCAATACAACTCCTTCGGGAAGTATTCGTACCGCAACCAAGAAGACATCCTGGAAGCAGTTAAACCACTCCTCGCCGCAAACGGCTTGGTGTTAACCATCAGTGACCACGTTACTGAATTTGTAGGCGTAGCGGTCATCACCGCAACGGCCTGCCTAACCGATGGTACCGACTCCGTAATTGTGAGCGCACAAGCCGGGGTCGACCTCAACCGAAAGGGTATGGACATTGCGCAGTCATTCGGCGCGTCCTCATCCTACGCTCGTAAGTATGCACTCAACGGCCTGTTTCTCATTGATGACACGAAGGACGCTGATGCTACCAACACTCACGGCAAAAACGCTCCCGCTGTGACAGCGGCGGCAACCAAGGCATCTGCCGACGATGACACGTTCGCCAAAGCCATTGACTACATTAAGAACAGCAAGAGCGCACCACAAGCGGTCGAGATGGTCTTGAGCAAGTACGGCTCGACGTTCACCGAGAAGCAGATTACTGCAATCAAAAAGTTCGCGTAATGGACTTTGCGACAAAGTTACTTGAGGCGACCGGGAAGGGCTATGTGTCCTACTCGGCGCTCAAGTATGCCGCCGACGGCTCAAAGAGCCAGGATATGAAGTTGTTCGAGATGTATATGCTCGGGCTACTAAAGAAAGAATCCGATGCTCTTACGTTCGGCAGTTTGTATGATTGTATGCTTTTAGAGCCCGAGAAACTGCAAACTCGCTTCATCGTTCTTGATGATAGTGATGTTATTCTTGAGTTGGGAAGCACATACAAAAATCCAAGGTCATCAAACCCATACAAAGAATGGAAGAAAGAGCAAGAGGAGAAAGTCCGACAGCACAATCTTACCATTGTATCAAAAGATGACTGGGTTACTGCAGAGCGTATGATTGAACGACTGAACAATAGCGAGGTCATCAATCACGAAACGGGCGAACTAACGCCCGTTAAGCACTACCTGACCGGAACTACACAACACGAGATTAACGCCTGGATTGGTGATGTTCCTGTACGCGGTTTCTTGGACTGCTATTCCAAAGAGCACGGCTTCATAGCCGACTCAAAGAGTACGCGCTCCATTCACGGATTCCGATATGACGTAGGCAACTTTTGCTACGATATTCAGGCCTACATTTACACGCAGGTTCTTGGGACAAATGAGTTCTATTGGGTAGTCCAAGAGAAATCATCCCCATATCTGTGTGGTGTGTACCGCGCCTCCGACCGCTCCCTCGCATCGGGCGAAGAGAAGTTTTGGACGGCAATCGCAAATATTAACAAATGGCTAAACAACGGCGCACGAACTGAAACGTTTGCCTTGTATGGCGAAATCTAATCAAATGAGATTACTATCCAATATCATCTCAATGTTCCGCCCAAAGCGAAAGCGCGGACTGCAGTCAGTAGCGGACACGTTCAAAGCCGCCGAGCGCGGCTTAAATGTGGACTTACGAAACTCCTCCAATCGTGAGGCAGTAGAAACGAGGCAACTCGTTGTCAATGTGATTATGCTTGGTCGTAATATGACCCCAACCGAACTACACCGAGAGTTGACAAGCGCCGGTATAACGGGGACGGGATTGAGCCGACGCAGTTTGGCTTTTTACAAAAGCCGTCACGAGGACGCAATAAACGGGAAGACCGAGGAGGTCGCGCGATATGCCCTTAAGTATCGCCGAGTAGCAGAAGCAATTAATGAATCTTTCAATTAAATCAAAATGGAAAAGAAAGTTTATGTAGGCCGTGTAGAAGTAAAAGAAGGTAAATACGGCGAGTTAATATCAGTAGCGTTAGGCCCACAGGATTTTGAGAAACTTGAAGCGGCAAAGAACGAACGCGGATGGGTTAACCTGAACTGGAAGCAGTCAAAAGAAGGCGGCTACTATATGGAGGTCTATCAAGGCGGCGGTGCCGGAAACGGCGCAAAGGCGTCAAACACCAAAGCCGCGTTTACACAACCACAGGGCACTGACTTACCATTCTAATGGATTTCAGTCAGTTCATTTGCGCTTTCGCTATGAACGAAACAATCCGAAAGGGAGGCACTTCTTGGGAGTGCTTCCCGGACGGGTTTGTGGTGATGAAAGGAGATGCGAGTATTGATTACTCGTTTGCCTGCTTGGACGTTAAAGCAGAAGTTGAGGTTCCACGATTGAACCTAAATGCAAAATGTTCTTTACTATTCTTCCCAAGCAAAAGAGGCGACAACGTAGTCATACTTATGAACGACTACCTCAAGACAATCATTGAGGCTGACGACTCCGGGACTCCAATTCTTCACCTAACAAAGTTAGATAAATCAAAAATCTTATTTGCTGATAAATATGAAACAGGGACGTATGATTTACGATATGAAGGTGAAAGTTCAATACAAAAAGAACAAGACGTGGTTCACCACAATTGCGGAAATAGTCAGTGTTAGAGATAGCGCACACGAATTATCATCCGAAAAAGCGACAGCCGCAACGCTTAAATCGCAGGTATTTGCTAGAACCAGTGCCGCCTTCAATCAAAGTGATAATTTTAGAATCCTAGAGGTTCTTGAAAAGAAAGCAATTTCTCGCTCGTTTTTCTACCTTGAATCATAATGAAGCAAGTAGGGATTCCCGAGTACCTAAAAAACTATGCGCACGACCTAACTCAAAAGAGAGTTGAGGTAAACAAAGAGAGGTACCAGGGAACGCCAAAACAGCGCAGAGGAACACTTGATTCCGCCCTATTCGGCGGAGAGGTAGACCGAGAGTATTACACCGATTATATCGGGATTCTCGCAGAACTACTAACAAGGCACTACTACGAAATAACTCCGCAGTACTCATCATATTCGGTGTCTACATTTATCAAAAAGCATTCAACCGCTGTAGCAGACCCCGACTTGATTGTAACCAAGCAAGGAGAAGAACTGAAGATATCAATAAAGGCTTGTGAAAAATCGCTCAAGGCGAACAAGCACACTATGGACAAAGAAACGTCCGATATAGTTGTCTTCATCTTGTTTCAGTCACCAACGGAATACATCGTAGCACACTTCACGCCAAGTGAAGTTACACAATGGCCAATAAAGTTTGGCTACACACCATACTACAACTTAACATTAAAGCAATTGAGGGATGGATATCACCCAAACACAGGAGGACATCAATCGCATAATGAAGGCGACGCGCGACCTACTGATTCAAAAGAATAGGCAGTACGGAGATAGCGCACTGAATCCGCTAAATGTTTTTGGAACCGATGACGCAGTCATAAATCTTGGCGCCCGTATGGACGACAAGTTGATGCGCCTTCGTGGCCAGGGCATTGGAGCGCAAAGCGTTGACACGCTTTTCGACCTGCAGGGATACATAACCCTATTGCTTATCGCCATTGAGCGACGCGATGGAGTTGTGTCTACCGATATGACAATTAATGATGAGTCTAACACTCGTAAAATAATTCAAGATGCCCAATAGAGTTAGATGCCGAAATTGCGCCAAGTGCGCCGCAGTAAAAGAGCAAACCGACGCCCTCCTCAAAGAGGCCGCGGCCCTCTTCGCCAACGAAGGCAAAGACAGCACTCAAGAGGAGTTAAACGAGGCCTATAGAAAGGAACACGAGTTGATGCTAAAGATTGCAGAACTCGACCCCGAACTTGGAGCAACTTTATTACAATACAGCAATGAAACTGACACTGAAAGACCTGCAGAGATTTCTGAGTGATGACACGTTCTATCACTTTGTAGCCCGTAAGCACGGATGCTTCATCAAAGATGAAGATGACCTTTCGGAGGTTCGTTACAAGGCTATTGCCGGAGTGTTAAGCCGCTATAATGCTGAGTTTGAGTATGAAGACGAGAAGCACCTATACTCATCTGTTGAGATGACCGTTTGGAACGCAATACGTACGATGCTCAAGAGCAAGACTCTTCAAAAAAACAACCTACCAATCGACTCAGAATGCACCCTTTTAAGAGGTGATGGTGACGAGCAGTGGTCTTTGTATGAAGTTAATGCAATCTCCGAAAGCAAAGAGTATGACAACACTCTTCAGTGGCTTATGAGTTCCGCGGAGAAAAAGTTGGACACAATACAAATGTTTGTCCTAAACAAAACCGTAGAGGGATTTACCATTCCAGAGATTGCAGAAGAGTTAGAATGCTCTGCAGAGAACGTTCGTCAGCGCCTGAGAGTAATTATTAGACAATTAAAAAACATTTCCGATGCTGAAAAAGGAGAGATTCAATATCCTGTGCGAAGAATACGCGCGGCTGTCAAGCGTGAATCCGTTAGAGCGCACAAGGCGGCACCTGAACGTCGTAGCGCGGCAAGTGATTTCCTTAATTCTTAAGAAGAAACTTGGACTTTCTGAATATGCAATTGCGCTTCTCGTAGAGATAGACCGCAGTAACGTATACCATTGCATTACAACTGCGAAAGAACAAATAGACATCGGGCGGCTCGAATACATCGAGTCGCTTGAGTACTGGCAGGAAGCCCTTGGTGTTGTTCCGCTTGACGGAACTACCAACTTCGTGTTCGCCCTTCATAAGTTCATTGATACATATGCAGAAGCGAATAAAATCACGAATGAAGAATTGATTGAGGCACTTAAACACGAACTACAGAATCGCAACAATGGCTGACCCAATTGTAACTATGTTCAAATCCGTGTTCGACACGGAGAACCCACACCACGTTCCACTGAGCGTGGCCCTTGAGCGCATCCAAACCGGCAAGAATAAGCAGATAATTGACGCTGTTCGAGCGGGTGACAAGCGCAAAAAGAATGACCTTCCTGTGGTTTTGTTCAGCGGCAAGTTCAACCGCCGCGCCGACGTTGATTTGGTTGAGCACAACGGAATTATTGTTTGTGACTTTGACCACGTTGACGTAGCCAAAACAAAGGAATCCTTGGCTAAGGATGAGTACGTAATTGCCTGTTGGACTTCACCGTCGGGAGATGGCGTAAAGGCATTGGTACAAATCGAAGACACCAACAAGCACAAGGAGCATTTCTCTGCGATGGTTGAGTACTTTCGCGAGTCGTATGGTCTAGAACTAGACCCATCAGGACGAAACATTTCTCGCGCCTGCTATGAATCGTACGACCCGGATTTAATCGCAGAGGAGCGAGTCACAAAGTTCTCCAACGTCCACAAGGAGGAACGCGTGGAGTTGCCCGAACCATCAGTCCCCCGTGATGGAGTAAAGGTCGACTACACGAAGTTACAGGTGGCTGCGAATATGATTCGCAATGCCAAAGACGGCGAGAAGCATAACACACTGATACGAGCGGCCAGGCTTATGGGCGGATACATCGGAAGTGGTATGCTTAATGAGGAGCAGGTCATCCAGGTTTTGGTTGACGAAATTTCTCGACGTGATGTCGACGACCTCGAACTCGCCAAAAAGACGATTATGGATGGAATCAATCAAGGCAAGTTGTTACCAATTTCCGAGATTGACTCTGACTACTATGACGAAAGACGAAAGATGGAGTTGGCCGACGGCGACAACCTGTCGTACTTGAGCGACGAAGATGATGACCTGTCCGAGATTATGAAGATTAAGCGAGGAGAGGTTGAGTTGGGACTCAAGACCGGTCACGACGACATTGATAAGTACTTCCGTTATAAGCGGGGTTCATTCGTAATTGTCAACGGGCACTCGTCGGTAGGTAAGACGACGTTGGTATTGCATCTTATGATTAATGCCGCAATTCGCCACGGATGGAAGTGGTTCGTGTATTCTTCCGAGAGCAAGACGTCAACCATCAAGACGCGTATGATTGAGTATGCATCGCAGATGCTACTCCAAGATATGAACGAGCATCAAATCCTGTACTACTACAAATGGATTAACGAGCATTTCAGTTTCCTTTCAAACAAGAGAAACTACTCGTACATCGACGTACTGCTATACGCAGAAAAGGAGATGAAGCGCAGGAAGTATGATGCCCTGTTCATTGACCCATACAACTCTCTTGTGATGGACAAGAACGGCTCTGCGGGATTCAATGCACACCACTACAACTACGAAGCGGCATCAGCGATGCTAACGTTTTGTCAAACCACCGGCGTTAGCCTGTGGCTAAACACTCACGCCAATACCGCGGCACAGCGCAAGAAGGGTGATGACCATCACTCAGTTGCGCCGTACGCTGAAGACAGCGAGGGTGGTTCGCTCTTCCTTAACCGATGTGACATCTTCTTGACGTTCCACCGAAAGATTCAACACGAGAATGAATCTATTCGCAGAACAATGGAGATGCACGTACGCAAGGTCCGCGAACAGGAGAGTGGCGGGAGACCAACGGCCTCCGACAACCCTGTACGCTTTGAGATGAACAGTGACTCTACTGCATTTTACGTCAATGGAGGTAAGCGATTCTTCGATTCGGTAAACCAGACTGCGACCAACGAGCAGGTTCAAGTTTCTATGAACGTCAGTCCAAATCCGTTTGAGAAATTAGAGGACATTTTTTAACAGCGCTTGTTTAAATGTCATTTTTTCTAAACTTATGTAGGTGAAACGGAAACCCACACCAAGCCGAAAAACAGGCGCCGTAAGGAGTAAGAAGGCTAAAGTCGACGGAATCGACTTTGCCTCTTCTCTTGAGGCTTACTGCTACAGCAAGTTAAAAGAAAACAGATTAGAATTCCAGTACGAAGGAGAGTCTTTTGTAGTTTTTGATGGGTTTAGGTTTTTAGGAACGTACAAGAAAGCCACAGCAGGGAAGAAAGAGATGGTTGATAATGGAGGCAAGGTAGTTAGGTCAATAACATACACTCCCGATTTTGTATCGCACAAGCATAAATTTATCATCGAAACAAAAGGGTTTGTCCCAAGCAACCACTCTTTCCCTCTGAGGTTTAAGTTGTTCTTAAAATACTTAAACGACAACGGGATGGGAAATTACTCAGTTTACTTACCAAAGAACAGGTCACAGGTTGACCAAGCAATATCTGACATAAAATGAATAGAATCTCAACACGCGAGGAAATGCAAAAGTTCCAAGCAAAGATGATGAACGGGATGTACAACTCATTAGATGAGTTTGTTGAGCGAATCAACTCACACCAGGGCACTGACATAGATGACTACCACAAGGCATTTAGAAACTTGGCCCGGCAGATGCGGGTGTATCAAGATGGAATCCTTGAGTCGTTTCGTGAACTACACCACGACCTGTACAATGGCGACGATGAGGCTCATAATGAGTCATAAAAAAAACAAATACGGCTCAAAGTGTAAAGTAAATGAGCCACAAAGTGTCAAGTGTTGAGCCAA
>OCVQ010000790.1_pt1 | contig 27135 bp, 29 predicted proteins | sample 1539061 | NCBI WGS metagenome assembly OCVQ01 (sample SAMEA3355526, study PRJEB22509) | marine metagenome | biome: marine; feature: river plume; material: water | place: USA | collected 2010-08-08 | depth 0.5 m | reverse complement strand
TAACCCATACTTAGAATCAGTACAACAAAGACAAGGTTTGTATGCTTTCAAAGTAGTAATGGATGAAACAAACAACACAGCTGATGTAATTGATAGAAATCAATTAGTTGGTCAGATTTATTTACAACCAACTAAAACAGCAGAATTTATAATCTTAGATTTCAATGTTCTTCCAACAGGAGCTACATTCCCATCATAAGAAATAGAAAACTGAATATTTATAATAAAATAAATAATATAAAATAAAATGGCAGTATTAGACCCAAACGAAATATTTTTTACAGCATTCGAACCAAAGCAAAAGAATAGATTTATTCTTTATGTAGATGGTATCCCATCATACCAAATTAAGGGTATGGGAGCTGTAACAGTAACACAAGGTACAGTAGCTTTAAATCACATAAACGTTCAACGATTTGTAAAAGGTAAATCAACATGGGGAACTATTCAAATGACTCTATTTGATCCAATTACACCATCAGGTGCTCAGGCAGTAATGGAGTGGGTACGTTTACATCACGAATCTGTAACAGGTAGAGATGGATATAGTGATTTCTATAAAAAAGACCTTACATTAGATATCTTAGGACCAGTAGGTGATATAGTATCTGAGTGGATTATTAAAGGAGCGATTATCACAGAAGCCAATTTTGGTGATTATAACTGGGATACTGAAAACGCTGCTCAAGAAATTCAAGTTACAGTTCAACCAGATTATTGCATTTTGAACTTCTAATTTGGATATTTTTTCAAATTCAATATTTTTACAAAAATTGCTTGGCTCTGCCAAGCTTTTTTTTTATATTGACATCATATTAAGTGGAAAAGTCTTGAGACAATTTAAACTTTAAAAATATGGAAACACTCGTAACATTTGGTTTAGGTGCATTTACGGTTCTTATTATATTAGGAATTGTGGTTGTGTTTAAGTTAGTAAAACAAGTAAAAGGATTAATAAGTAAAACTAAAGAAATTGAACATTGGTTAAGCCAAAGCGAAGAATTACTTAACCGTAGAATTGATCAAGAAATTGATCGAGTAAATAAAATGGATACAGATATGTATTCTTTTATTGACTCCAGATTAGATAAATTAGAAAATAAATTAAGTAAATAATAAACCCGTTTCAAGAACTTTTCCTTTTAATATTTATCATAGAACAAAAAATCGTTATTAAAAATAAAAATTATGTCTGAATTTAAATTCCCAACAGAAACAATCGATCTTCCCTCAAAAGGATTAATCTACCCTGAAGATAATCCACTATCAAGTGGTAAAGTAGAAATTAAGTATATGACGGCTAAAGAAGAAGATATTCTTTCTAACTCGGCTTATATAGAAAATGGTACTGTATTAGATAAATTATTAGAGTCTGTAATTGTCTCAAAAATTAATCTTAAAGATTTAATTATAGGAGATAAAAACGCTGTGTTAATTGCAACCCGTATATTAGGTTATGGTGCTGATTATTCAGTAAATATTAAGGGAAAACAACATACTATTAATTTATCTGAGCTTGAAAATAAACCATTCGATGCCTCATTAATTGAAAAAGGTAAAAATGAATTTTCATTTATTTTACCGCATAGTAATACTCCAATTACTTACAAAATTTTAACTGGACATGATGAAGCTAAAATTGATGCTGAGTTAAAAGGTCTTAAAAAAATAAGTCCTAATTCATCCCCTGAAGCTTCTACTCGATTAAAATTTACAATCACTTCTGTTAATGGTGAAACGGAACCAAAACAAATTAGAGATTTTGTTGATAATTATTTCTTATCTAGAGATACTAAAGCATTTAGAGAACACTTAAGAGCAACGCAACCCGATGTAGATTTAAATGTTGTTCTGGACAATGGAGAGGAGGTAGTAGTCCCTATAGGACTAACATTTTTTTGGCCTGACCTTGGAGACCGCTCCTCAAATTAGAGTAAATTTATTTAAACAAATTCACGAAATAGTATTTCACGGTAAAGGGGGATATGATTATTATACTATATATAATATGCCTCTTTGGCTACGCAAATTTACATTCACCCAAATTTCAAAATGGTATGAAGAAGAAAAAGCAGCCGTCGATAATCCTAAGGGACAAGGTAAAACCTCTCTTGTAGATACTGATGGCAAAGTAAATGTACCCGCATTTAAACAATTTTCACAACCATATGAAGGAAAAAGCAGCTATAAATAGTTGCTTTTCTTAATATTTATAATAAATAATTTTATATGGCTCTAGGAGACAGACAAGCTGAAGACGAAGTTAAAGGTATAAACAAAGAATTAGGTTATATCTTAGACGCTGTGTCCTCTATAGGGGACCAATTAGTTAAATCCTTTGAAGATGCGGTTGATGGTGCCTCTGACTTAAATGGTGCTGTTGATGTTGTAGGTAAAACTATGCAACGCGGCTTAGTTGCTGATCTTAAAAAAGCAGTTCAAAATACAAATTCTTTAATTGATTTACAAACTAAAGTTACTTTAGGTACTGCTACCCAAAAAGATATAGCTAAAGAAGCAGAAAAAATAGCCTTAAATGAAGCAAGATTAGCTGCAAAAAGGCAAGTTTTAGGAGATGCATTAACAGATACTCAAAAAGAACTTTTAGCTCAAGAACAAGAACAATTAGAGTTCCAAAAACAAGCACTTAAAGCTATACAAGACGAAAATACTGAACTCCAAAAACAAAAATCATTTTTTCAAGTTCTTAAAGAAAATTCTGGAGCTATTGCTGATAAAATAGATAAAACTGGTACCTTATCAAAAATTCTTTCTGGTAATTTAAAAGATGTAGTAACCCCTATGAGATTAGCTGAGCTAGCCATAGTTGGGATATTTAATGCTGCTGTTGACGTAGATGAACAAACTGGTAAATTAGCAAAAAATCTAAATATATCAGCCGATGATGCTTTACAACTTCAAAATGAATTAAAAAGTGCTGCAAATTCATCCTTAGAACTTTCTGTTACTACTAAAGGATTAGGTCAAGCTTTAATGGCTATTAATGGTGAATTAGGTATATTCAATACTACCATTGATAAAAATTTAGTTTCATTTGAACAACTTCATAAAACTGCGGGTTTAACATATGAGGAGTTAAGTGGAGTTAGTAAAATTACAAACGCTACCGGGGGTGATTTAGAAGCTAATACTAAAGAAGTTATGGCCCAAGCAAGATTAACGGGTCAAAGATATAAAGTTGCTTTAAACGAAAAAGATATATTAAAAGATATTAGTAAAGTTTCGGCTGCTACTACTTTGTCATTAAGCAAAAACCCAGGTTCTATAGCTAATGCTGTTGCTACTGCTAAAGCTTTAGGAATGGAATTAGGTAAAGTAGATGATATAGCGGGAAGTTTATTAGATTTTGAATCATCAATTGAAAATGAATTATCAGCCGAATTATTATTAAATAAAGACTTAAATCTAGAAAAAGCAAGACAGGCTGCTTTAAATAACGATTTAGCAACTGTTGCTTCTGAAATTGCTAAACAAGCAGGATCAGCAGCAGAATTTGCTGAAATGAATAGAATACAACAGGATGCTTTAGCTAAAGCTGTAGGGATGAATCGTGAAGAATTAGCTAAAACTTTATTTACTCAAGAACAAATAGGTAATTTATCTGGTGAGGAATATGCATTAAGAGAAAAACAAATTAATGATTTAGAAGCAAAAGGTCTTTCTCAAGCTCAAATTAAAGCAGAATTAGGCAAACAAAGTATAGATGATTTAAAAAACCAAAATAGTGTTCAAGAAAAACTAACTCAATCTGTAGATAAAATGAAAGAGGTATTTGTTAGTTTAGCTGTACCTATCATGCAAATAGTAACTCCTATAGTAGATATATTAACCCCTGCTGTAGTAGCTTTAAGTTATGCATTTTCAGGGATTGGTTCTACTTTAAGTTATATTGTGGATTCAACAAAAGGCTTTTATGATATGCTTACAGGTGCTAATACTGAGTTAGGTCTTATGCAATCTATAATAGGAGCTATTGTTATAGCATATGGTGCTATTGCTGCCTATAATGCTACAATAACCGGGTTTAAAGCACTTCAACAAGCTATGGATACAAAAGCTGAAGGAAGTTTAATAAAACAAGGTCTTTTAATGATTAAAAATCTTGGAATAGCTATTGCAGAAGCAGTAGCAAAAATTACAGGAGCAAGTGCTGCAACTTTAGGTATAGCTGCGGGTATAGCTTTAGCTGCGGGTGCTACCGCTTATGCATTTTTAAGTACTAAAAAAGGTGATGACGTAGTTTCTGCCGGAGGTGGTTCTTCTACTCATGGTAATCGTACTTTAATGGGACCTGAAGGAGCAATAGCTTTAAATAATAAAGACACAGTTATAGCAGGTACAAATTTATTTCCTAAAAATGGATCATCATCAGGGGGAAATACTGTAGTACAACAAGACAATTCAGAAACAAATAGCTTATTAAAGCAATTAATATCAACAAACCAGGAAGGTAATTACTTACAGAAGAAAAAACCAGAATTATCTCCAGTGGGGTTATATGAAGTACAATAATTTAATATTTATAATAAAATAAGAAATCATGGGATTATTAAACAAACTAGTACAAGGTCAATCTAATTTAACAGCGTTAAATGGTACAACTCCGGTAACACCAAATTATCAGCAATCTACTCTACACAGAGAATATTCAACTGAAGGTGTTCCTACAGCAATGCAGGTTCAACCACGTAATGGTGTTTTACCTCAACCATCACAATTAGATTGGGCTACACCTCCATCTAAGTATTTAAATAACTTACCTGGATAATAAAATATGTCATTAATTGACCTAAGAACAGATCTTAAAAGCTTAAGGTTTGGTAAAGATGTCATAGGGGGAGGTAATAGTAACCAACCTTATGTAGTCACACCAATTCCTGAAGGTTTTGCGGGCGTCGGTAGAACCGGTGGTCCTGATTTTTTACTGCGCGGCGGTACACTTTTACCTAAAGTAGTAGTACAAGATGTTTCTAGGTTAACTAAGATGTTTTTCGATTTTAGATCACCATCAGGTCCTTTATTCATCGTTAAACAAAATGTATTATCTTTAACCAATGTAAACTCAGCAGCAGGGTATGTTGCTTGGCAAGCTGCAACTGCAAATAAAAGTGGTAATTTTTTCCAACGTGCGGGGTCAGCAATATCTACTTTCCTAAAAAATAATGTAGCTATAAATCAGGGTATTTATACTCCTTTATCTACATTAGGACAAGCTGTAGGTTCACCTTTTGGAGTGCATTTAAATAAACAGGGTATAAATCCATTAAAGGGTACTACTAAAGGGTCAGTTGATGGTAATACACCTCTAGGTCTACCTACTTATTTAAATACTATAGCATCGGGTGGTGATGAAGGTAATAAAAGTAGATTATTAGGATTTACAGGTAAAATTACTGAAAATGCTCAAGGTAATCAATTATTATATAAGTACACAGGAGGACCAGGGGCAACATTAGGAGTAGGAACTACTTCTATTATGATGTTAAGTGACCAAAGAACAGGTAGAAATAACATTAATACTAATCAGTTAATATTTACAGTTCAAGATAATACTAAAAATATTATTAACGGCAAGCTTCAATATAAGGGTAGTGAATATACTCCGGGTTTAAATAAATCTAAAAATATTACAGGTACCGCAGATATTAATGCTACACCTAATATTCAATTAGCTTATGGAGCTTCAATTAAATATTTTTCAACTTTAAGTAGTACAAATCAAACTACATATTTAAACAATGCTCAATTTTTTAATGCTAATGATGTAGTAGTACCCCTATCCCCAAGTGTATATCAATCAGGAGATGGTTTAGTTACTAATATAGAAGCATTAAGAAGTGGTGTATCAGGTAGAGCAGTAAGATTAACTTATACTCAAGAAGAAATTAATAATGCAACTCCTACAAGTAAAGGAGGATCATTTGCTTCAACTAATTTTACAGATGAAGTATTAATTAAAAATCCTGATGCTGCCCAATATATTCCTAAAACTATAAGCTATGTTAATCAAAACATTGAAACTAGAGTTAATTTAGGAAATCCAGGAGCAAGAGGAAATTTATCAAGTTATGTAGTAGGTAAAAGAAATTTTGGTACTGCAACTGCAGGATTAACTGCTAAAGATGTTGAATCAAATTCAGGATTTAAAAATGCTTTAGACCAAATAAATGCCTACCCTTTATATAAAAGTAATAATGTTACTTCTGATAATGATAAAAATGATTTAGTTAAATTTAGAATAGGTGTTATAGATAGTAATGATCCATCTAAAAAAACATTTATTCATTTTAGAGCATTTATAGATAGTTTTTCTGATAATTACTCATCAGATTGGAGTAGTCAAAAATATATGGGTAGAGGTGAAAACTTTTACAAATATAATGGGTTTGACAGACAAATTTCATTATCTTGGACTGTAGCCGCTCAATCAAAACAAGAGTTAATACCAATGCATCAAAAATTAAATTATTTAGCATCAGTATGTGCTCCTGATTATTCACCCGCGGGTTATATGAGAGGTAATTTAATATCTTTAACTATAGGAGGATGGTGTTATGAACAAGTAGGTATTATGAAAGGTATTAATTTAGAAATACCAAATGATTCCCCTTGGGAAATTGGGATACCCGATAATTTAGTAGCTAAAACTATAAATGCTGGAAATTCTGGTACTGCTATTGAAACTGATTCTAGTGTTAAAGAATTACCTATGATAATAAAAGTAACAGGGTTTACATTTATACCAATTCATAATTTTGTACCTAGAGTACAACAAAATTTCTTTGATTCTAAAAAAGGTGGCAATAATTTTATATCTGCTTATGGTAAAGAACATTTTATTGCATTAGCGGGCGCAGGTGGGTATTCAAATTATGGAACACCAACCGGAGATATACAAGAACAAAATATTAATTATACTCCTATAAATCCATTATTTAATTATGATATAGAAGAACCACCAGTAATAGAACAACTTCCACAATAATATTTAAACGACAAATGGCTAATAGATATCAACCTATAAAATTAATTAAAGAACCCAATCCAACTAAAATGGATGCGAAATTGTATTATTCGGGTACTAAATATCCTATTATACCTTTATCATATAATGATACTTATGTTTATGGTGAGGAGGGAGATAGATTTGATACTTTAGCATTACAATATTATGGTGATTCTGATTTATGGTGGATTATATCTATTGCTAATAATTCATTTAAACAAAATTCTTATTATGTACCTTTAAATGTACAAATAAGAATACCAAGTAATGTTTCAGCTATTGTTGCAGCATTTAATAGATTAAATAATAGAAATGTATAGTTATGGGAAATATAGTAGGAGAAAAATTTGATGATTATGTATCAAATCAAATAGGTGCAAGACAACGTTTACAAGCTCAGGGTTTTAACAAAGGTTCAGTACGAACTCAAGGATTTACACAACTTTTAAATAACCAAAACGCTTGGTTAAAACTATCTTCCTCAGTTAGAGTACAAGAGGGTGCTGCAGGTCAACAGAGATTAAAAGATATTGGAATTAATACTCCTGCAGATTTTACAGGTAATAACTTAGCCAGAAAAACAGTATTATTTAATACTCTCTCAACTATTAATCCTTCTACTTATAAAGATAATAATGCTTATGGTGATAATTCATCCCCTACAACTTATGGTTCTTCTACACAAAGAGCAGGTGTATCACCTCTTAACTCTGATTGGAATAGTAACTTTTCATATGGTTTAGGAGGAAGTAAATTTGGGCTTATGCCTTCTCCTGGTCTTATATCTGCTAAAATAGATTGTAAAAATAGAGGATCGATTCGTGAAGCTACAGTACAAATGAAATGTTATAATCAATTTCAATTTGAATTACTTGAATTAGTATATTTAAGATTAGGATATTCTATGTTATTAGAATGGGGTTGGGATAAATACCTAACTAATGGAGGTAAACTAGCTCAAATGGGTACTACTCTTTGTGAAAATGAATGGTTTAATGAAAGTAAAACTTCTACATTTCAATCTGTTTTAAATAAAATTAGAACTTACCGTAAAATATACAATGGTAACTATGATGGTTTTATGGGTAAAGTAGTTAATTTTGATTGGAAATTTGGCCCTGATGGTACTTATGATATCACCCTAAAATTAATTACCTCAGGTGATGTTATCGAATCTCTTAAAGTAAACTTACCATCATTTGGAGTACCAGTTGCCGCTATACAATTAGAAGCATCTTCTAGTGCTGCTACTCAAAATATTTTAGATTCTAGTATAGTAGCTACTGCGGGTTCATCTACTTTATCTTATGATCTTTATACCGATATTACATCTGATTCTGAAAAATGGAATAACACTACAAGTCCTGATTATATGGCTTGGTATAGTTTAGTAGCTGAAGATAGTGCGGGTGCTATTGAAGATAATTTTATAAATATTGAAACCGACGATGTTAAAGAAAATGGGGCAATTGCTAATTTAGATAATTACAATTACTTCATGACTTTTAGTCAACTTCTTAATAAAATTAAAACCCTTGTTTTACCTAACATATCAGGAGATCAAATATTAGGGATAGATACTGATGGTGATAATATATGTTCTGTATTTCCATATTTAATATCATTTGATCCTAAAGTATGTTTAATAAAACCCTTTATATTAGATGACAGATCAGCAGTAAATGCACAATCTGACCCAAATTTAACTACTTACATCTATACCGATTGGAAATGGATGCAGTATATGAAAGAATTTGCTGTAATTGAGAATAGTGGGGCTACCATGTATGGTAAACCTATGAATATTTATCTTAATTATGATTTTATTTCAAAAACCCTAAATGATGTTAATGAAAAGGGAGAAATGCTTTTATTTAAGTTTTTAAGCAAAATATGTGATGGTATTAATGAAGCTTTAGGAGGTTGTACTAAGTTAGAACCTATTCTTACAGAAGATAGAATAATTACTATTATTGATCAAAACCCTATAAACGGAATTGAAAAATCAGCCGCTTATAAAGACAAATTCGCTATTCCAGATAGTGTTAAATTTGAAGTTTATGGTTATAATACAGTAGATAATACTACTAACTTTGTAAGAGATTTTGGTTTTAATACTAAAATAACTCCTGAATTAGCTTCAATGATATCTATTGGGGCCGCCGCTTCTAATACTAGTACTAAAAATTATGATGGTACAGCTTTCTCAAAATGGAATGAAGGATTATATGATGCTTACCAGATGGATTATAAAGACCCAGTTCAATTTACAGATAAATTACAAAATGGTCCTTTATCAGATGCTCAAGTAGAACAAATTTATAATTATTTCTTATCTGCCTCTTTTGATACCTATGAAGGAAATGATGCTGTAAAATCTGTAGGGACGGGGTTAGCAGCTGTTGGAAATGCTGTTAATTCGTTTTTTGGAGGAGATGATGATTATTTTGAAGCACCTAAAAAAAGAGATCAAACTAAAACAACTAAAAATTATGGTAAAGAAGCAGCAGGCGTAAGAGATGTTAATGCTTCCCCAATATCAGGTAAATATTATCCTGATGTTACTTGGGCCGATTATTCTAGTCAAGTAGCTGATTGGTGGGTAGCTGAAGTAAAGAGAAAGGCAGCTGAAAATAATACTGATGATGGTAAAGGAACATATTTTGAATATTTAGCTCAATCCTTAGGGGGTATGAAGCAAGGGGTAGTAATAAATAAAGATATAAACTCTGCTAAATATTTTCAAATTAACTCTGATTGGATAGAACAAGGTAAAGCTGGGTTTAAAGGGTTTCAAACTCAAGTTAATACTGCTTACTATCAAGCAAATCAAACTCCTTCAAATACTGCGGGTTTTATTCCTATCGATTGTAATTTAACTTGTGATGGTATATCAGGTATTAAAATTTATCAACAATTAGAAGTTAGACAAGATTTTTTACCTAAACAATACCCTAAAGCTGTTAAATTTTTAATAACTAAAGTTAACCACGACATTTCAGATAATGACTGGAAGACTTCATTAGGTACAGTTTCTACTCCAGTTACTAAAGGATTAGAAAATGCTGATTTTAAAATATCATTAACTGAGGTAATTAAAAAAGAAGAAGATAAAGGAAAATTTGCGGGTAAAGTTAATGTTTCCCAAGTTCTTAAAAGAGTATATATTCCAACTTTAGAAAAAGTAGTACCTCAAGGAAGTAAAGGAATTAAAATGCTTATTACTGCCCAAACACAAATGGAAGGATTTGCTCCTGGTACTAAATCTTACCGTACTAACAACCCTGGTAATATAGGTAATACAGATAATGGAGGAACACGTAAATTTGATACTTTAGAAAAAGGAATATTAGGGCAATATAATTATGCAGTTGATGTAGCATTAAATAAAAATAAAAATTATAAATTAGGAGCACGCAAACAAGCACCTTCAATATATGATAAAGATTCAAAACAAACATATCCAGGTATAGATTTTAAATTTAATGGGTCTTTAGATCAATATTTAAAAATATATTCAACAGGTGCTAGAAAGTATAATACATACTTAAATTTAGTAGTAGGATATTTTGCTAAAAATGGTTACACTATTACAGGTGATACCACATTAAAACAAATTCATGATATTGTATAATAATTAATTTACTCTATGTACTATCCAAAATCACAAATAACGGTAAATTTATATACTAACGGTAATGAATTTACAGATAATAATACTAAACAACCATACCAAGGATTTTATTTTAAAACATCCTCTGGTCAATACTATACTGGTAAATCTCCACAAAATCCACCTAATGTTAAATTAAATCCTATTAGAACTAATTTTGAAAAAGATGCGATTATAGGTTTAGATTTAAATACTGGATTTAGTAGAGAAACAGGTATTGATACTTTCCCACAAAAAAGATTAAATGGAAATATACCTGCAAATAGTATAATAATTGATAGCGTTCCTGAATACAACTACCCATCAGCTGCTAGTGCACCTGTGTCTGCTATAACATTCCCAACAGATAATGATTATACCATAGGGGAATTTCAAAGATATTTTCTAAAAAAACGTAATGAAATCCAATATCTAGAAGTTAATATTGAAACCTATTTAAACTACTCAAATCAAGTTAATGGGGTACAATGGCAATTATACTTACCAATTACTATTCCTTGGGAATTAACTGGTGATTATGATTCGGTTTACAATACAAATAGAAATATTGTATTATTAAAAGAATCAACTTTAAGAATAGTTGGATTTGCAAATTATTTTAGAAACCAATTTACTAAATACTTCCGTTTTGCCCCAGGTGAAAATTTATACACTGCAGGTAACGAGTTAAAGAATGCTAGAACTAATATGAATTATATTGGTTATTATCATATATCGTCAACTGGTAAAACAATTGCTGGTAAACGTGCAACTGCGGATATGCAAGATGCTTTAATTCCAATTACTGAAAATTTAGAGGTAGGTACTTCAAGAAGAAAAAACATAGCTTATAACCATGATTCTTTAAAAAAAGATGATAAAAGGTTTGGATACTAGATACTAATTATGTATATTGACCAAAAATGGTTATATGTACTGGTTAGTAGAAGACGAAAAACAAATAAGGGTTTTAATAAATAGCGGTTATAAAGAGGCATTCATCGAAGTCATTCCTTATAATTATAACATACACCCTACATTAAATGGCGTTAGTCTAATATATATTAGGCCAATTCATGCACTTAAAGGGTATATTGTATGTGTTACACATAGTGAAGCTTTATCCGTTTTAAACGCATCGGATGGCGATGTTATAAGTGAATTACTAAACAAATTTGATAAGTTATATTGTAGAGATAAGAAGGAGATATTACATTATTTCCCGCTCAAAGCTCTTTATGACATCAACACACCCCCCACTACGTATATACCTACTAAAACACAAGCACATGAAATCCTATATAGGCAATATCGTGATGAACCGCAAGTTAACTTATTTATTCCGATAGTTAAGCATTATGAGTATTGCGAGAAAATTTTTGAGGATCTAAAAGCAAATATAAACAAACCTAAAACAGAATATGATGACTTCTTTAACAGTAGAGTATCCGTGGTATTCAACGCCATCGAGCGGAGTGGTATACGAGTTCAAAGAGAAACCTTCGAACAGTATTTCCCACCCATTAACAGTGAATTTGCATTCACTCAGTTCAACCTTAAGACTACCACAACAAGACCCTCCAACAAATTCGGAGGAGTAAATTACGCAGCACTTAATAAAGAAAACGGGTGTAGAAAAAGTTTTATACCTAGAAATGATAAGTTTATCGAAATCGATATAACCGCTTATCACCCAAATTTGGCAGCTAAATTAATTGACTATAAGTTTCCAACAGATGACATTCATGGTCACTTTGCGGAGTTATATAATGTTGATTATGCTAAATCAAAAGAATTGACATTTAAACAACTATACGGAGGAGTATTCGCTAAATATAAAGAGCTGGAATTCTTTAGGCGTATTGAGGAGTTTGTAACTAAAAACTGGAATGAATTTAATGAGACAGGGAAGATAAAAGTTCCGGTGTCAAATTATGAATTTGAGAAGGAAAGGTTGGAAAACATGAATCCGCAGAAATTATTTAATTATGTGTTACAAAACTTGGAGACGTCAATGAACGTTCGTATATTATGGGATATGTTTCGTGTACTGCAGGGATATGAAACAAAGTTAGTGCTTTATACTTACGATTCGTTTTTATTTGATTTCAAAGAGGGTGAGGAAGAATTATTAAGTAAAATAAAGGACATTTTTAAAAAATATAAATTAAACACAAAAGAAAACAATGGTTACGACTACGACTTTAAATAGACCTCCTAGTATGTATGACACGAATTACGATGTTATAACATCACTACTAAATATCGGAGACTTGAACAATAAGCTGTTTTGCACATTCACTAATCTAGAGAACCTAGATGCCCTAATAGAAGGTATTACTTCTAAATATAGAGTAATTTACAATAAAATTTTCGTTTTAGAGATTTTAGGTAAAGACGAGTACGTTGTTACTTACAACGTAGAGCAAGGCAATATCAGCTTAATTCCCGAAAACACCATCCTAGTACATAGAAAAAAGGAATCCAATACCTTATATACCATTAATGCTTTAAATGAACTTATTAAGAAGCTTAATGGTGGTGTGGTTGACACTAAGTATAATATTGATTGGGCACATTACAAAAACTGTATTTTGCTTACTCAACACAATGACTTAAATCAACTGAATACAAAGATTTACAAAATACTTGACGTATAGTTTGGAATCCCAAATTATCGTTCGTATATTTAGTTACACATAAACAGTTATAAACAAAAATTAAGATTATGGATTTATCATTATTGAAAAAGAAATTGGATACGCTCCAATCGAAACCTCAATCTGGAGGTCAAAAAACAGATTACACAACTATCTTTTGGAGTCCAAAAGTAGGAAAACACCAAATTAGAATCGTTCCATCAGCGTTCGATCCAAAAACCCCATTTGCAGAGTTAAAATTCTATTATGGAATTACTAACAAAGTAATGATTTCACCTTCTAACTTTGGTGAAAAAGACCCTATCGCTTTATTTGCTGCTAAACTTCGTGAAGAGTATAATAAAGAAAATTATGTGCTTGCTAAAAAATTAGATGCAAAAGTTCGTATCTTTGCTCCTGTAATCGTTCGCGGTGAAGAAGATAAAGGTGTTCGTTTGTGGCAATTTGGAAAACAAGTATATGAAGAATTAATTGCACTTGCAATTGATGATGAAATTGGAGATTATACTGATATCGTATCAGGACGTGATCTTACAGTTGATACTGTTGGACCTGAATCTACAGGTACTCCATACAATAAATCATCAGTTCGTGTTCGTTTAAAATCTACACCACTTAGTGAGAACAAAACTGAAGCTCAAGCATGGTTAGATAACCAACCAAACCCAACTGAATTATTCAAACGTTATACATTTGATGAAATGAAGTCTGCTTTGGAAAAATGGTTAGCACCTGAAGATGCTGCTGAAGAAGGAGATATTATCTCTGAACCTGCAAGTGATTTTGAGGATACTACTCAACCTGCACCTGCTTCTAATTTCAGCATGGATACATCTAAAGTAAAACAAACAAAAACTGATCAATTCGATTCTCTATTTGATGAACCAAAATCATCAGAAGAAGAAGACGACGATTTACCATTTTAAAAAATAACCTATGGCACGACCAAAAAACGCATCCCTATCGGAAGCAGTCTCCGCGGAAATTAAATCTAAATTTGATTTAAATAAATTTAAGAACAAAAAGGGCTTAGATAAAAACATCAAGTTTAAAGATCAACAATGGATTCCGTTATCATCTGCATTTCAAGATGTTACTTCAATACCTGGTATTCCAATGGGGCACATCGTCATGCTTAGGGGACATTCAGATACTGGTAAAACAACTGCAATGATTGAAGCCGCTGTATCAGCACAAAAACAAAACATTCTTCCAGTATTCATTATTACTGAGATGAAATGGAATTGGGAACATGCAGTGCAGATGGGCTTAGACATTAATATTACAAAAAATGAGCAAGGTGAAGTTATTGACTACGAAGGTAATTTTATCTATGTAGATAGAGAAACTCTTAACTCAATCGAAGATGTAGCAACCTTTATGCTAGATTTAATGGATGAACAGAAAAAAGGTAATTTACCTTATGATATATTATTCTTATGGGATAGTATAGGTTCAATTCCATGTGATTTATCAATTCGTTCTAATAAAAATAACAACGAGTGGAATGCTGGAGCTATGTCAACTCAATTTGGTAATAATGTTAATCAGAAGATTGTAATGTCTCGTAAAGAATCTTATCCATTTACTAATACATTAGTAGTTGTTAATAAGGTTTGGACATTAAAAGCTGAAGGACCTATGGGACAACCAAAATTAATGAACAAAGGTGGTTACGCTATGTGGTATGATTCAACATTTGTAGTAACATTTGGTAATGTAATGTCTGCTGGTACCTCTAAGATTAAAGCAATTAAAGATGGTAAGCAGGTAGAATTTGCTAAACGTACTAATCTACAAATTGATAAGAACCACGTTAATGGTGTTACAACTAGAGGTAAGATTATTATGACACCTCATGGATTCATTAACGATGATGAGAAAGAACTTAAAGCATATAAAAACAAATATGCACATGAGTGGAGTAAAATATTAGGTGGAACTGATTTCCAAGTAATAGAAGAAGGAGAAGAAGTACAAGATTTCTCATATTTCGAAAAAGAACCAGAATAAAATGAAACACAAAGAATTATTTAAGCTCCTGGATGATATTCAGGAGCAAGGGGAAGAGCCTCAGTTGAAGCTAAATGACAGAGTTTTATTAATAGATGGATTAAATCTATTCTTTAGAAACTTTGCCATGATGAATATGGTAAATCCTGAAGGGGTACATATTGGAGGACTAGGTGGTTCCCTACGTTCTTTGGGTGTTTTAATTAGAAATTTGCAACCTACATCTGTTTATATGGTATTCGATGGGGCAGGTTCTTCTGCTAACAGAAAAAACCTGCTCCCCGAATATAAATCAGGTCGTAATATTACAAGAGTTACTAATTGGGACGTATTTGAAAATATAGATGATGAACATGATTCTAAAATTGATCAAATAGTACGTCTCATTCAGTATTTGAAATTACTACCTGTTAAAACAACATTAATAGATAAAGTAGAAGCAGATGATGTTATAGCTGTATTATCTGAAAAATTAGTTGAAAAATATGATTCAACAGTTTTTATAGTATCAAGTGATAAAGATTTTGTACAATTAGTAACAGATAAAATTATATTGTATCGTCCAATGGAAAAAGAATATTACACACCAAATGTAGTATTTGAAAAATTTGGGGTATTATCTAAAAACTTTATTCTGTACAAAACATTACTAGGAGATAACTCAGATAAAGTTCCAGGGATTAAAGGATTAGGAGTTAAAGGTTTATTTAAACTATTTCCTGAACTAGCAACCCAAGAACTAACCTTAGATGATATTTTCGACATCTCTGCTAGGAAATTTAAAGACCATGTCGTATATTCAAGGATCATTCAAGATCAAGCTCGAATAGAAAACAATTACAAGATCATGGATTTAAGTAAACCTATGATTGATGATCGTGAGATACAGTTTCTTGAGGATTTGATGGATGAAGAGCTTCCTGATTTAGAAATGGATTTATTTATGCAATTGTATAATGAAGATCAATTAGGAGGAATGATAAGAAATTTAGAAATTTGGATTAAAGATAATTTTTCACAATTTAAAGGTTATACTAATGACGCTACAAGCACTACAACAATACGGACATGATTTTCAGATAAAAATAATTTCATCACTGTTAACTCATAAGGAATTTTTAGTTAATATTAATGATATTATAAGTGAAGAATATTTCGAGAATCAAGCACATAGATGGACTATAAAGGAAGTACTCAAATATTATGAAAAGTACCATACTACACCATCATTAGATATTTTAAAAGCAGAATTGCAAAAAATCGATAACGAAGTTTTGCAAATTTCTATCAAAGAACAGCTTAAACAGGCCTATGTATCATCTGATGATGATTTAGAGTATGTTCAAGAAGAATTTACTAACTTTTGCAGAAATCAACAATTAAAGAAGGCATTAATGAATTCTGTTGATATGCTAAAAGCAGGTGATTTTGATGGTATTCGTTTTTTAATTGATAACGCTCTAAAAGCAGGGCAAGATAAAAATATAGGACATGAATATGTTAAAGACATTGAAGACAGATATCGAGAAGAATCTAGGACTATTATACCTACACCTTGGGACAAAATTAATGAGATATTACAAGGTGGACTTGGAAATGGAGATTTTGGCCTTATATTTGGTAGTCCAGGAGGTGGTAAGTCGTGGTCGCTGGTAGCACTTGGTGGTTATGCTGTTAAGTTAGGATACAATGTTATCCACTATACTTTAGAGTTAGGAGAAGAATATGTTGGTAAGCGATATGACTCTTTCTTTACAAATCTACCAGTAAACCGTCCTGACTTAGTAAAACCAAAAGCACAAGAATTAATCCCTAATTTACCAGGAAAATTAATTATCAAGGAATTTCCCACAGGTCGTGCGACTATGTCTACAATTGAATCTCATATCAAAAAGGTAGAAGGTATGGGTGTTAAAGCAGATTTAGTAATTATAGATTATGTTGATTTACTTTCATCAAGAAAAACAAATCGTGAGCGTAAAGACGAAATTGATGATATTTATACAAGCGCTAAAGGATTAGCTCGAGAATTAAATATACCAATTTGGTCAGTTTCTCAAGTTAATCGTGCTGGTGCCAATGATGATATTATTGAAGGAGATAAAGCAGCAGGTTCATACGATAAAATTATGATTACTGATTTTTGTATGTCTCTATCACGTAAAAAAGAAGATAAAGTAAATGGTACAGGGAGATTTCACGTTATGAAAAATAGATATGGTATTGATGGTCTTACATTTGCTGTTAAAGCAGATACATCAACAGGACATTTTGAGGTTTATAACTACAACGTTGATACTAACGATGATGAAACATACGCACCCAAAACCCAATCAAACTCTTATGATAATACCGACAAGTATGATAAAGAAAAATTAAGAGCTAAATACGATCCCAGCTTCTTTAACCTAACAGAACATTAAAATAAATAAATAAAATGGCAAAAACCTCGTTATTGCAGGAAAGAATAGTCTATAAACCTTTCGAATATCCTGAAGCACATGAATATTGGATGAAACAACAACAAGCACATTGGTTACATACAGAAGTACCAATGATGAGTGATGTAAATGATTGGAAGCAAAATTTAACCGAAACCGAAAAAAATATTATAGGTTCTATTTTGAAGGGGTTTGCTCAAACTGAAACAGTAGTAAATGATTATTGGTCTACATTAGTAACTAAATGGTTTAGAAAACCTGAAGTAATTAAAATGGCTGTTACATTTGCTTCTTTTGAAACTATACACGCTGAAGCCTATGCTTTATTAAATGAAGAATTAGGTTTAGATAATTTTAGTGAATTTCTTGAAGATGAAGCCACAATGGCTAAAATCCAAGGATTAATGAATGTAAGAGATCAATATGAAGGTGAAGCTAATTGGCATGAAAGAGCTAAATCATTAGCTATATTTTCAGCATTTACTGAGGGTGTAAATTTATTTTCATCATTTGCTGTTCTATTATCTTTTAAATTGGATAATAAACTTAAAGGAGTAGGTCAAATAGTAGAGTGGAGTATCAGAGATGAATCATTACATTCAGAGGCAGGATGTTGGTTGTTTAGAACATTATTAAAAGAACACCCAGAATTTAACACCCCAGAATTAAAAGCTGATGTTGAAACTGCTGCACTTTTATCATTAAAACTAGAATTAGATTTTATCGATAAAGTATATGAAATGGGTGATTTACCAGGATGTCCTAAATATGATTTAATATCTTTTATTAAACATAGAGTTAATACTAAAATGGGTGATTTGGGTTACGGCCCTGTTATCAATGGTATTGACAAAGAAGCTGTACAAAGAATGAGTTGGTTTGATAATTTATCAGCCGGTAAACAACATACAGATTTCTTTGCTAACAGAGTAACAAATTATAGTAAAGGTGTTCAAAATTGGGATGCATCATCATTGTTCTAAAAAATAAAATATATGAGAGAAGGTTATTATATAGTAAATACAGACCATGGTGCGTTTGTAACTGATACTAAGGATTTTATTGGGAATAGAATATTTCATGACCTAGTATGGGAACCTGAAATAATTAAAATTTATAAATCTTTATTAAAATCAAATTACATTGTTATAGATATAGGAGCCCATATGGGGTTTCATACTGTAAATTTTGCTTTTAATTCAAAACATGTTTATGCTTTTGAACCTCAATTACATTTATACAACCAGGTATGTGGTAATATATTTTTAAATGATTTAAATGAGAGAATAACATGTTTTAATGTTGGTTTAGGTGAAATTAATAAAAGAAGTAGTTTTGGCTCTTTAGATAAACATAATACCCTTAATTGGGATGGAAATTGGGATGTTGAATTAATTAATTATGGTGGAAGATCATTAGAAGATAATTTAGGAACAGATGAAATTGAAATTAGAACTTTAGATAGTTTTAATTTAAACCCTCATTTTATAAAAATGGATGTAGAGGGTTATGAATTAAAAACTTTACAAGGAGCCAAAAAAACATTAATAACAAACCACCCAATCCTGTTATTTGAATCATTTCCAGAATTTCAAAAAGATGTTTTTGACTTTTTAAAAGATATAGGATATGAAATATTTGTTATTCCTCATACTTCTCAAAGTGCTGATTTTATAGCAGTTCATCCTAAATTCAAAGATTACAATAACGTTAAACAAATAATAAATAAAATAAATGGATAATAACTCATTAATAATTGATTATAGTCAATGGGTAGCAGGTAAAGATTACCCTGAATGGATGGATGAAATTTCTTTAGCAACAATTAGCAAGGGATACTTGCTACCTGGAGAAACAGTAAGAACCGCCTATAAAAGAGTATCAAACGCTGCTGCTGCTAGACTTAAAAAACCTGAGTTAGCTGCTAAATTTTTCAAATACATTTGGAATGGTTGGATTGGTTTAGCATCTCCTGTTATATCAAATATGGGTACTGATCGTGGTTTACCTATTAGTTGCTTCGGTATAGATACACCAGATTCAATTCGTGGAATCGGTTTAACTAACGCTGAATTAATGAAATTGACAGCATCGGGTGGTGGAGTAGGTATTTCGTTATCTCGCATTAGACCACGTGGAACTGAAATTTCAGGTAATGGTAAAAGTGAAGGTGTAGTGCCTTGGGCTAAAATTTATGATTCTTCTATTATTGCTACTAATCAAGGTAATGTAAGAAGAGGTGCTGCCTCTGTTAATTTAGATATTGAGCATGGTGATATTGATGAATTTTTAGAAATTCGTAGACCTAAAGGAGATCCTAATAGACAATGTCTTAATTTACACCAATGTGTAGTTGTAGGAGACGATTTTATGAGAAAATTAGAATCTAGAGACCAATCTTCAATGGAGAAATGGGCTAAAGTTCTTAAATCTAGAATGGAAACAGGTGAACCTTACATTATGTTTAGAGATAATGTTAATAAGAACAATCCTATATCCTATAGAATGCATAATTTAAATGTAACTATGACTAATATTTGTTCTGAAATTACATTATTTACTGATGAAGAACATTCATTTATTTGTTGTTTATCTTCATTAAATTTAGCTAAATGGGAAGAATTTAAAGATACAGATTGTATCCAAACAGCAATTTGGTTCTTAGATGGTGTAATGGAAGAATTTATACAAAAATCAAATGGTGCTGAAAGTTTAGCTAGAACTCATAATCATGCTAGAAAAGGTAGAGCATTAGGTTTAGGTGTAATGGGATGGCATACATTCTTACAACAGAAAAATTTACCATTTAACTCAATTGCTTCTACAGTTCATACTAGAAATATTTTTGCTAAAATTAAAACTGAAGCTGAAATTGCTTCAATGGAATTAGCAGCTGAGTATGGAGAACCATTATGGTGTAGAGGTACAGGTATGAGGAATACTCACCTATTAGCAGTTGCCCCAACTGTATCTAATTCAGTTATATGTGGAGGTATTAGTGCTGGTATTGAACCTTTACCTGCTAATGTTTATACATTTAATGGTGCTAAAGGAACATTTATTAGAAAAAATCACGTATTAGAATCATTACTTGATTCTAAAGGTGAAAATAAAGAAAAATGGTGGAAACAAATGCTTGAGCAAGGAGGATCTGTAATGGGATTACCTGATAGTATTTTATCTAATGAAGAAAAAGAAGTATTTTATACATTTTCAGAAATCAACCAGTTAGCTTTAGTTCAACAAGCTGCTGAACGTCAAAAATATATTGATCAAACACAATCTTTAAATTTATCATTTGACCCTAATGATTCACCTAAATGGATTAATCAGGTACATATGGAAGGATGGAAATTAGGTATTAAAACATTTTATTATCTAAGAACTGATTCAGTAATTAAAGGTGATTTAGGTTCACGCCAAGCGGATTGTGTGAGTTGTGATGGGTAGTAAAAATTTTGAATATTTATAATAAAATATAAAATGTTCAAAATACCTAAATTTTCACAACCTACGTTCCTACAAAATTGGGGGAAACGTGAAGGATTAATTTACTTAGTAGTAATATTTTGGATTTTTATGGGCGTCTTAGGCGCTTATAAAAATTCTAATTTTAATGATATGGCAGCTTATTTCGGTTCATTAACCGCTTATGTAGCTACTTATATTTGGGCTGAAAGCAAACGACCTAGTGATAAGACAGGTATATTACAACCTGGACCCTCATCTAGAAGAGAAGTTATGATTTATGTTATAGTAGGTTTATGGGTAATTGCCGGAGGATCTGCTATTTGGTTTGCTGCTAATTTAGCAGATTTGGCAGTATATTTTGTTTCATTAACTGGATTTATTGCTTCCTGGATTGCCGGTGAAGTTTATAAACCTCAAGACACTATTAAAATAGATTAAATATGGCAACTTTACCAAAAATTACACAAGTATCATTCCCTGAGAATCAATATTACAAAACAACTTTTCCAAAAACCCAAATTTATCTTCATCATACTGCAGGTAATTCAAATGCTCATAACGTTTTTAGTGATTGGGCTAATGATAAATTAGGTAGAATAGCAACTTGCATTTCCATCTCAGGAAATGGGGAAATAGTTCAAGGGTATTCATCTAAATTTTGGGCTTACCATTTAGGGGTTAAAACTAGATTTTTCCAAGCAATGAAATTACCTTATAAAGAATTAGATAAAAATTCTATAGGTATTGAAATTTGTAATTGGGGTCAATTAACTGTTAAAGGTGATAAATTTTACAATTATGTTAATCGTGAAGTACCTAAAAGTGAAGTTTGTGAATTAGCAAAACCATTTAGAGGGTATAGATATTATCACAATTATACTGATGCCCAAATTGAATCTACAAAACAATTATTATTATATTGGGGAGAAGCTTATAAAATTCCATTACAATATCATGAAGATATTTTTGATTTAACCCCAAGAGCATATAAAGGTGAAGCAGGTATATTTACTCATTGTTCAGTTAGACCTGATAAAGTAGATATTTACCCTCATCCTAAAATGATTGAGATGTTAAAGTCTTTAACTAAATAAAAAAATATGTTATCAAATTTAAAAAAAGGAATATTTCCCTTTATTATTGCATTTTCTGCTTTATCGGTAAGTGCTTCTGCTGCTTTCTATTCAGTTAGTGGTTTGTCAAAATTATTTGCAGGTGCTTCTTTAGAAGTTATTATTATGGCCTCTTCATTAGAGATAGCTAAACTAGTTATTGCCTCATTATTATACCAATATTGGGGTACTATTAATAAAGCATTAAGAACATACTTATCAATTGCTACTGTAGTTTTAGTTTTAATTACTTCAATGGGTATTTACGGGTTTTTATCAGCCGCATATCAAGAAACAGCTAACAAATCAGGTAATATTGATGCTCAAGTATCATTAGTTGAAGTAAAAAGAAATAATATTAAAGAACAACTTTCAACTTATAATAGTGAAAAAGAATCTATTAACCAATCTGTAACTTCTTTAAGGTCTGGACTTTCAAACAACGTCCAAAGTTATACTGATAAAAAAGGTAATGTTATTACTTCATCATCTTCATCAAATAGAAAATCACTTGAAAGTCAATTAGATCAAGCTACTAAAAGACAAACAGATGTTAATGCTCGAGTAGACGAATTAAATAATAAATTATTTGAGTACGAAACTGAAATAGTAAAAATTAAAACTGACCCTTCAGTAGCAGGTGAATTAGGACCTCTTAAATTTCTTTCAAATTTGACAGGGGTTGCTATGGATAAGATTATAAACATTTTACTATTAATTATTATTTTTGTCTTTGACCCACTTGCTATTTCCTTAGTTGTAGCTGCTAACTTTGCTTTTGAAAAAGCCTACCCAAAAAAAGAATATAAAGAAAATTTATATGGTGAAAAAGAAGAAATTAAATTAGAAGATATCTTTAATGATGAGAAAAAAGAAGGTCTTAAAGAATTTATTTCAAAACATAAACAAAAACAAAGTATTATTGATATGATAGCTGCAGATGAAGCATCTGGGATATATGATGAGAAAGCAAATGACGAAAGAATGAATATTATAGGACAAAATGGTAATGAAGGAACACATTATGAGTTAGAACATGAAACCCCTGTAGATTTTGACGATGATAATATTGAAGATATATTAAAAAAGAAAGAATATGAACAAAGTCAAATGAAAAATCATACATCAGATATAACACACCGTCAACGTTTAGAAGAAGAAATTAAATTCCTACGAAAATTAGTAGATAACGGCGAGACTAAATTATATTAAAAACATCTGCGGGAAAACTTGGATACCCGAGATATTGTTCGTATCTTTATGGTATAAAGAAACAAAAATTAAGGTTATGACACAAGAAGAACTTTACCACGCAGAACAAGAATGGAATGAGTATCAAAGATTGATTAATACTGTAGAAGTATTAACTCAAGAAGAGTATGATTTTTGTAATTCATGGGATTCCGAAGAAACTTGGAAATACATGAATAAAATTAGTGAAGGTCGTTGGTTAAATATCAACGTGTATTCAGAAGCAGAACACCACGATAGAATTTTAAGAATGGAGTGTGGTATTTAACCATACTGCTTGGAATAACCAAGCATTGTTCGTATATTCACGTAATATAAAATAATAAAAGTTTATGAAAGTAATAGAAATTCCCGCTGATTTTTGGCCTCGTAAGGCATATGTGTTAGATGAAAATGATAGTCATTTAACTGAATTCACCCCAGGAATTGAAGTACTCCCAGCTCAATATTTTGATGCTGAAGCTGGTGGTAAATTTTATTTTATAAAAGAACACCTTGCAGGTGAAAAAGGATGGCCTACAGGTGGTTATTCTTGTAGAGGTTCTAATGGTGAAAGTAGATCTTTTTATAAAGATTCCTTAATTATTCATCCAAAATATTTTAAACGTAAAGTTAGAGCTGAAAAAATTCGTACTGGTGAAATTACTGGTAAAAGAGGTCGCCCTAAAATGGATCCTTCATTATTAAAGAAAGTTGAAGTTTATGTTCCTACAGGTGGTAGAAAAGGACGTCCACGTAAAGATCCAAACTCATTACAACAACCTAAAGTGTATGTTCCTACTGGAGGAAAACGTGGAAGACCTAGTAAAGTAAAGTAGGTTACCTGAGATATTGTTCGTATATTTACACCATAGATAAAAAATAAAAGTTATGACAAAAATTAATGTAAACGCTACAAACAGCAAAATGGTAAATGGTAAATTGTTTATTACACCTTTAAAAGCTCATCAAATTACTAATCCAACATTAAAAGAACAAATTGATTTCCAGTCAAGTATTGATTATCCTAATTTAGGAAAATTAGTAGAATTTAAAGGAAATTATAGTCGTTCAATTAAATAGTAATAAATGTTTTTACCTTATAATCCAACATTGTCTCTTGAGGCCTGTGATAAAGAATTAAGAAAATTAAAAAAGCTTAATTATAATCGTTTCATGTGGTGGAGACTTTATACTTACAAAACTCAACCTTTACCTAATAAGGCATCATTTAAAGATAAAATATTAAATGGTGATTTTGATCCTTCATGTTATAAAATTCAGGCACAAAAGTGTGAACATGAAATGAATGATATTTTTAAAGAATGTGTTCCTGATCAAGCTAAATTTATTGAGAAAACTACAATGATGAGGGCTAGAAGAAAACGTCTAATTGAGGATTATGAAAAAGATGAAAAAGATAGATTAGATAGTATCTTTAAGGGATTTGAAAAGCAATTTAATATTACTAGAGAAGAATTGAATGAAGAAATTGATAATTGCCTTGGAAAATTAATAGATCTTTATTATATTATAGAAAGTAAATATCAAAAATATAATAATGTCTCCTCAGGTAGAGGTAGACCTGCTAAAATTAAAGTATAATGAAGATTTCACACGAAGTACCTAGATGCTTATTAACAGCATCACCTGAATTTAATGATTATGATTACTGTCTTCCACATTTAATGGATGAAGATGAAGAATATAAACAATATTTTTTAGACGCTAAAAAGAATGGGCGATATATTGTAATGGATAATTCATTACATGAGCTAGGACATGCTTATGATTCTAAACGTTTAAGACATTGGATTGATGAACTTGAACCTAATGAATTTATTGTTCCTGATGTTTGGGAAGATAAAACATCAACTTTAGTAAATGCTAAACATTGGAAACAATTTAAATACCCAGCTAAAACAACGCTAGTAGCGGTGGTTCAAGCTAAATCATATAATGAAGCATTTGAGTGTTACCATTTATTAAAAAACTTAGGATACGCCAAAATAGCGTTTTCTTATGGTGCCTCATACTACAACGAAATATCAGAACACCCTAACAAGGATTTAGGTAAAGCACTAGGTAGAATTTTAGTAATCAGTATGTTATACAAAGCTAAAGTTATTCATTCTTCAGATAGAGTTCATTTATTAGGTTGTGCTGTACCTCAGGAATTTGGTTGGTATAAAGATATGCCATTTATTGAAAGTATAGATACTTCAAATCCAGTAATGGCTGCTTTAGAAAATATTTCATATTCAGGACATGGTTTAGATGTTAAACCTAAAGCTAATATGAATGATCATTTTAATATAGATATTAAAGATATTAATTATCAAAATGTTCTTTATAATACATTAATGTTTAGAAAAATTAACGGAATATTTAATAAGAAGATAGAAAAATTATGATTAATCAAAACAACCCCCCGTACATGATGAGTTTGTATGATTATTTAGGTCGTGCGGCTGGAATGGAACTTGGAAAAGAAGTTTGCGACACAGCAATTAAACTAAAAGAAACAATTAAAGAACGAGAAATTTCAAATTCTAAATATACTGGAAAAGTACACTTGTATCGTAGAGAATTCTTAGATGATTACTTTGGAAATAGAGTATATGAAGGAGATGATTTACCTTTTTAATATATGATAGAATCAGTTTTACATACTTTAGGGTTTTGTGGAGAATCACATCCAAATTTACTTGGAATAACACCCTTTATTTCGTATATTATAGAAAATAATAGCGTTTGCCTATACGCTTTTAATACCTGGCAAAAAATTAAATTATAAATTATGTCTAAAAAACATGTTGTAGTATCCTTAAGTGGAGGAATGGACTCAAGTACATTATTACTTAGATGTCTAAAAGAGTATGATAGTGTAACAGCTATTTCATTTGACTATGGTCAAAAACACAGAGTAGAGCTAGAGAGAGCTCAATCATTGGTAGATTATGTTAACGGAGAGATGATTGCCGGAACTGAAATTATGTATCGTCAAATCCAATTAAATGGGCTAGTTGACCTATTAGATTCAGCTCTAATAACAGGAGGGGAAGATGTGCCGGAAGGTCACTATGCAGAAGATAATATGAAAGCAACAGTTGTTCCTAACAGAAACAAAATATTTGCTTCTATTACTCAAGCAGTAGCTTTATCAGTTGCAAACAGAACAGGTGAAACTTGTGATATTGCAATGGGTATTCATGCAGGTGATCATGCAATTTATCCAGACTGTAGACAAGAATTTAGAGATGCAGATGATGCAGCTTTTAGAATTGGAAACTGGGAAGCAGAAAGAGTAGGTTATTTTACACCTTATTTAGAAGGAGATAAATTTACTATTTTACAAGACGGAGAAGTATTATGTGAAGAGTTAGGATTAGATTTTGATGAAGTTTATTCAAGAACTAATACATCTTATAAACCAATTCAACATACAGTTTACTGGAAAGATACAGAAGAAGAACTAATAGCTACAGTAGAATGGTTCTCAGATTATAAATCAGCTTCATCAGTTGAA
>OCVQ010000782.1_pt1 | contig 27240 bp, 25 predicted proteins | sample 1539061 | NCBI WGS metagenome assembly OCVQ01 (sample SAMEA3355526, study PRJEB22509) | marine metagenome | biome: marine; feature: river plume; material: water | place: USA | collected 2010-08-08 | depth 0.5 m | reverse complement strand
ACTCCTGTTACCAGGATGAAAACCTGGCGTCCTAACCACTAGACGAATGGGCCAACTTCGAGAATTACATCTCATTTTGAGAGTGCAAATATAGTTTGATTTTTTTTATGTACAAACGGTTTGCTTAAAAAAAACTCAAGATTTTTTAGCCTCATTTTGTTTAAAACCTAATTGCTTGCTTGTTTTTAGATGCAAATCAGCACTTATGGCTAAGATTTGCCCCAATGAAATCTCTTCTATGGCTTCAAAAGGTGGAGTCATTAAATCGAAATCTAAGGCATGGGACAATGAGACTTGAACAACGTGCTTCAAAACTTCTGTCGTACAAGTGATTTCAGTTGGATCTTTAAATAGAAAACCGAGTTGCCCCTTCCCTTCTACCATCAGATGTGATTCTCTGTTGATGAAAATTCGTCCCAATAAAAAACCTGAATCGTTCAATCTGTTATAGATAAACGAATCGGCCAAGAAATTGTAAATATGAATAACTCCAAAATACCCATTGTCCGGATTATCTTTTAAATAACCGTATTCCCAAGCAGGATGGTCATCTTCCAGCATGAAAACATTGGAGTGCATTTGGAAAACAACAGCGTCGCTGCCAATCATGACTTTCATTTCATTGTCACCCTTTTCTTCGGCGTTCAAGCGAATTCGTTCATCGGTAATGGCTGGCTTTATTGCTTGAATTTCGTGGTCAATGACTGACTTTAATTTGCCAAAAATATTCTGAGTTTCCTCCGAAACATCTTGTTTCAAAATCGATTTATTCTCCAAAAGATTTTTGATCGCTTTACGATTGACTTCCATCTCTTTTTTCATCCTAATATGCTTTTGCAAAAACAACTCTACCTGCAGATGGTTTTCCAGAATACATGCATACTCCAGCTTCTTCTTCTCGGTCCAAAGGTATGCATCGGATTGTTGCTTTCGTTTCGTCTTTAATTTTTTGTTCCGTTTCAACCGTTCCGTCCCAATGCGCTAAAAAGAAACCACCTTCTTTTTTGAGTTGAGTTTTAAACGTTTCATAATCATTTACTTTACGTGTGTTTTCTTCACGGAAAGCTTTGGCTTTGTTGAACAAGCTATCTTGAATTTCATCTAATAAGGACGCAATGTGCTGAGATAGGCCGTCTAGAGAGATGATGTTCTTCTCTTTTGTATCGCGTCGAGCTACTTCTGCATTGTTGTTTTCCAAATCTCTTGGACCAATTGCAACTCGAACAGGCACTCCTTTTGCTTCATATTCAGCAAATTTCCATCCTGGACGTCTATTGTCGTCATCATCGTACTTCACAGAAATTCCTGCTGTCTTCATTTCAGCCATCAAGGCATGAACCTTGTTGTCGATTGCTTCTTTCTCCTCGTCTGTTTTGAAAATGGGCACGAAAACAACTTGAATAGGCGCCAAACTTGGAGGCAAAACCAATCCTTGGTCATCCGAATGGGTCATGATTAATGCGCCAATCAAACGTGTACTTACGCCCCATGAAGTAGCCCAAACATATTCTTGCTTCCCAGTTTTATCAGAAAACTTCACTTCAAATGCTTTGGCGAAATTCTGACCAAGAAAATGAGATGTTCCAGCCTGTAATGCTTTTCCGTCTTGCATCATGGCTTCAATACAGTATGTTTCCAAAGCTCCTGCAAATCGTTCGCTTTCACTTTTCAAACCACGAATTACAGGCATAGCCATATATTTCTCAGCAAAAGTAGCGTAAACGTCGAGCATTTTTTCAGTTTCTTCAATTGCATCGTCCTCGGTAGCATGAGCTGTGTGTCCTTCTTGCCATAGAAACTCTGTCGTACGCAAAAATAAACGAGTTCTCATTTCCCAACGAACCACATTTGCCCATTGGTTGATTAAAATCGGCAGATCTCTATAGGACTGTATCCATTTCTTGTATGAGTTCCAAATAATCGTTTCGGATGTTGGGCGCACGATTAATTCTTCTTCTAATTTTGCATCTGGATCAACGACAACATTTTTTCCGTCCTCACCCATTTTTAAACGATAATGTGTGACAACAGCGCATTCTTTTGCAAAGCCATCTACGTGCGATGCTTCTTTGCTTAAATATGATTTTGGTATGAAAAGAGGGAAATACGCATTAGAATGACCGGTTTCTTTGAACATTTTGTCCAATTCCTCTTTCATTTTTTCCCAAATCGCGAATCCGTATGGTTTAATTACCATACAACCCTTGACATCTGAATGCTCAGCTAGGTCTGCCCTATCTATAACATCAGTGTACCACTTCGAATAATCTGCTTCTCTTGATGTAAATTTTTGGCTCATTTTTTGTAGCTATTTCTTTAGTTATAAAGACGAAAAGTTTGTAAAAATAACAAGAAATGCCTAATTTAACTCTGTAAAACCAAAGACTATGAAACCACTTTCCATTTTTTACATGATTCTGTTCATAGAGATTTTAGCTGTGTCGTGCACTACAACTCGTCCTATTAATGACGATAACGTGTACATGATGAAAACATCAGCTTTACCCGTTGGTGAAAATTTAACGGATGAAACGTCCTACGCTACATACAAACATCGCCAAGAAACAGACAATCCAACGGCTGGTTATATTGATCTAAAAGCACAATCAACTTTAGATCGAGATCCACGAGCTAATAACAATTCTATGTTTTATGCCGGGCTTTACCAAGGGAATCACAATAGCTTTTTGGGAATGCATAGAAGTGGTTTTTATTATGGACCAGGTTTACCAAGAATGAAAGGTGCATGGTATTACGGGTATTTTAATACTTATCCTGTGCACTACGGCATGAATGGATATAATAGTTGGAACAACAATTATTATGGTATTTCGAGTTATTATGGGAATTCAGGGTTTTATGGAAATTCAAGCTTTTATAGTCCTAACTCCTGTTATTCTAATAATTTTTATAATTCATTAAATTCGAATAATGCTAATGTTAGCCGACCAAGTGGAAATTATGTTAGTGGACCACGCGCAACTTCAGGTGGATATTATTCAGGCAACAATCGTGGAGGAGTCGCACAACTTAAATCTCAAGTGGCAAATTCAAATACAAACTCATGTGTTAGACCCGACGCACGAGCAACAAGTGCCCCCTCTCAATCAGCAACCCAAACATACAGACGCGACAATGGTGCCAGCGGAGTTTCAACATTAGGGAAAACAACTTATTATCGAACTACGAATACACAAGCTCGTGGCGGAGAAACTAGAACCTATGAAGAAAGTCGCAGAGCAACTGTGACATCTGGATCAGGTTCTTCAAGAATATTAATTGGTTCTGGAAGCACGGGTTCACGCTCCAACTCTATCGGCGGAGGCGCAATTGGAGGCTCCCGTAGTGGGTCTTCCGGTTCAGCAAGTAGTTCTGGTTCATCAGGTGGTCGTTCAGGCAGCAGAGGAAACTAATCTGCTGTATTCATGAAATCATTTATAATTTTATTTTTCTTATTGCCAAGTGCATTAGGATACAGCCAAGGTGATGCCGATTTGTTTCGGTTTTCAAAAACGCAAATCTATGGTAATTCTCGTTTTGAAGCAATGGGTGGTGCATTTGGAGCATTAGGAGCTGATTTAAGTTCTTCTCAAATAAATCCAGCTGGTTTTGGTAGATTCTCATCTTCTCAGACCGATTTAAGCTTGGGATACTTAAACACAAAAAATAAAGTCCTGTTTCAGGGCAACGAAACCATCACCAATAGAAGTTCTTTTAAACCAAATTCAATTGGAGCTGTATTTGTGGAAGATGATTCCGATCGAATGAGTGGCTATCAGTACATACAGTTTGGATTAGGTTTTAATCGTTTACAAAATTTCAATAACAAGTTTGAGTACAGCGGTTATCAATACGAATCTCTTTTGGAGGCGTTTGCCGCTTCAGCTAAAGGAGTTCCGTGGGAAAATCTGTATATAACTCACCCTTTCACATCAAGTCTCGCTTGGGAAACGTATACTATCGATCCAGATGGTTCGGGTGGATATGTTGCTGTTTTAAACAATGATGGTGACCAATTTCATCGCAGAAGTGTCGAAACAAAAGGTGGAATGAATGAGTATTATATTTCGCTTTCAGGAAACTATATGAACGCCATTTACGTAGGAGCTAATCTTGGTTTCCGCACAATCAACTATGAAGAAACAATAAACCATTACGAAGAAGTAACAGATACAATAGGAAATGACTTGAGGTCTTTTGACTACTCCTACAACTTATTAACGAAAGGAAATGGCGCAAATTTGAAGCTGGGACTCATTTATTTGCCTAGAGATAATTTTCGTTTGGGATTTGCCATTCATACACCTACTTTTTATGAATTGACAGATGACACTAGAGCAGATATGACGGCTCAGTTTAATTATGGAGAAAGAATTGTAATTGATTCTCTAAAGCCAATTGGAAATTACAAGTACAAATTGCGCACGCCACCAAAATTCATTACTTCAGCGGCCTATGTCTTCGGAACACGAGGTTGTTTAAGTATGGATGCTGAGTATGTAAATTACGCTTGGGCCAATCTTCGGTCGACGAATGATCCTCAGTATCAGAGTTATGACTTTACTATTGAAAATAACGCCGCGAAGGAAATTCTACAAAGTGCTGTAAATATTAGAGTTGGAGGTGAATTGGTGTTCAATTCAGTTGTTTTTTTAAGAGGTGGACTAGGGTTGTCTTCTAAAGCTTACAACGATAAAGTTTTAGTTGAAAACGGATGGGACAAAACCATCTCAACGGGTGTGGGCTACAAATCTGGAAATTGGGCGTTTAATTTAAGCGCGCGTAAAATGTATTTGTCAAGAAATTATTTTGCATTTCAGGGAAGTATGGCACAAAATAATATGAATCAAACCTCGATTACACTAAGCTTCAATTATTTTATTGATTGATAAGTGTTTGAATGACTTTTGAAAAGTCAAGCTTATTTACTTTCGATTCTATCCATGCAATAATATTGAAGTATTCTAAAAGTACACTCTCATTCTCATCTTTTATCAAAAGCTTCAATTCTGCATGAAAGTCATTAAAAATTTTATTCTTAGCTGATTCATTCTGTGTTTTGGACAGTTTCTTTAAGTATCGAATCAATGATATTTCGATTTGCAGGGTTCGTTCTTGTTTGTTTAAATAACGATTTGTCGACTTGATCACATACTCTAAAAAGTCGTAGTTCTCAAGTTCATAATGCAAGATTAGATTGAAAACTCGCGCGAAACTGTAGATGTCTTGACGCAGGTTTTGTTCGTTATCGTTCAAAACGTTATTCAAATAGCCCAATGCTTTTTTAAAATCACCGAGAGCAAAATACATATCCGATTTGTTGCAGTTGAGCAGTACTTCTTGCTCTTTGTTTATCATGTCAGAGTAGATATTTTCCTTCTCCTCTAGATTTTTCAGTAAGGATTCCGCCTTATCATATTTACCAGAAACCTGCATCAAACGCAATTCAAGGTTATAGGAATTAAAGAAACACTTTACTTCAATATCCATCGAATTAAACCCTTTTTCAGTAGCTAAACTACGAATTTCATCAATCAGTTTTATTGATAAGTCAAAATCATGATTCTCAATGTGGCATCGACACAAGTGAACAAGAGTCATTACGTATCGTTGAGCAGAATCAACTTTTATTTTTGGATTTTCATCCAGTATTGATTTGGTTTTATTAAAAAAGGAAAAGGCATCCGAATAATCCCTATTGGTTGCAGCGCAAAGTCCTTTTATGTAGTAACACATAGTTGTGGCGCGTGCAGAGATAGCCGTATTCTTCCCTTTAATCAAGTGATAATCAGCAATTTTCTTTACTTCCTCTCTCTCTTGTGAATTACGAGCAAATCCACCACTACGGAATATTAAATTGATTTTTGAATAAATAACCTGGTATTCCGCTAAGTTTCGAAGTTTCTCAATAACAATTTGTTCCTCCTCAATTAATTCATCTAAATCCTTTCCAAATTCACCAGCTTCATACGCTTCTTCTAGCAGTTTCTTTTCCCATGAAATCAATTCAAACCGATAATAAAACTTTTCATTGTCCTTGGCGATCTTTTTTGCTCTTGAGACAAACTTATCACACTCTCTAAAAAGTGCTTTGTTGTACAAAATCTCTACGTTTTTTATTTCTTGTTTCAGCTGACTGGAAACGGTTTTGTCACTGTAAAATGAGCGTAAGCTTTTCAAGATGAGTCGATACAGGTGGTTCTTCTCTGATGGCAAATGCTGAATGAATCGTTCTTTTTTAAAGTGTTGTTTTAGTTCATCTTCATCATACTTCGACTGCTTTTCAATAAAATCAAATATCTTCAGGTAGTTTTTTTCTCCCGATTGCAGAGAAGAAGACAACTTGAAAAATCTCTTTTCTGATTTAGAAAGAGAATTGATCAATTTAAATAATTCGTTCGATGGCTTCATGATGCGCGTAAAAACGTTTGATATATTTGAAACACATTCCTTAAGAGAATGTTTACAAATATTTATTGTAAAGCTAAGTTAAACCAAAAAAGCCCAATTCAATGAATCAGGCTTTATATAATTTTTTAATTTATTTGACTAATTGAGGTAAATAGTTGTTTTCTGAGTGATTACGGCATCTTTTTTAATGTCTGGATTCAATTTTATCAATTTATTAAGTTTGATTCCTAAATCTTGAGAAAGGATAATTAAAGTTTGATTTTGTTGAGCTATAACACTTGCTTTTTTATGATTTACTTTGTTCTTTTTAGGCTCTAAAAACACTTTATCTCCTTCTTCAAGCACATCTTTCTGCTCTTCAAAATCGTTGTATTTTCTCAACTCCCACATCGCCGTGCTGAATTCTTGAGATATCCTGTAATACGAATCTCCTTTTTCAGCAACTACGTATGCACTTTGATTTTCGGTCGTATTCACCCTTAAATTCGTTCCAAATTTGTTTTTTGGAGGATTCAAAAGGCCACCATTCTTTTTAGGGGGAGGCAATGCAGCATCAAAATCGTCTAGGTTATAATCCTCAATAAGCTTGATTAACAAGTTGGCATATTGAGGATTGGTTGCGTACCCAGCTTTTTTTAAGCCTTTTGCCCAATTTTCATAATCAGTTGTTGCGTACCCAAACAAAAATGCGTAACGATTTCTTTCTGTTAAAAATGCGCTGTGATCTACAAACGAAAGCTCAGCATTTCCATAAACTCGGAAACATTCACCTTTCGCATCGTCATCATGAAACATTCGGTCCCCTTGCCATTCATGACATTTGATTCCAAAATGATTGTTCCCTAATGTTGCAAGCCGCGATGTCCCTGCTCCACTCTCTAATAATCCCTGCGCTAAAGTTATACTAGCTGGAATTTTCGTGTGAATCATTTGCTGAATCGCTGTTGTTTTGTAATGCTCGATATATTCAAGCTTCAGAGCTTTATAATCTGTTTCAGCAAAAGAAGTTGCCCCTAAACTCAGAAGAGACAACACAAATAGATTTCTTTTTACATTTTTCATTTTCACAATATTCAAAATTTATCTTTTCTTACGAAGTTTTGAACAACAAGTTACGGGGTTATCAACTTTTTTCTTAAAAAGAAGATGACCCTTTCTTTGGTGCTCGACCAGTTAAGCGTTTGATTCAGAAAGAAGTGTTGACTGAATTATCGAAAACGTTACTTTCTAAAACCTTAGATAATGAACACAATCAGGTTTTGGATGTTTTTGTTGGCAAAGTAGTCTTTCGTAAGCATGTTAATGAAATAGAGGAATTGCTTATAGTATAAGGCTAAATTGATAAATAAGCGGTATTTTTACAGGCAATTTGATAGCGAATGAGTTTTAAACTGAATACGGTTGCCGAGGCAATTGAAGATATAAAAAACGGAAAGGTAATTATCGTTGTAGATGATGAGAACCGTGAAAACGAAGGCGACTTTTTAACAGCCGCAAGAAATGTCACTCCTGAGATTGTTAATTTTATGGCTACACATGGGCGGGGATTGATTTGCGCGCCTTTGGTGGAAGATAGATGTGATGAATTGGGCTTGGACCTAATGGTTAAGAACAATACGGCTGAATACGAAACACCATTCACCATTTCTGTGGATTTGGTTGGAGATGGCTGTACAACTGGTATTTCTGCGAGTGACCGTTCTAAAACAATTCAAGCATTAATCAATCCGTATTTAGACCCTAAAAAATTAGGGAAACCAGGACACATCTTCCCGCTTAGAGCGAAAAAAGGCGGCGTTTTGCGTCGTGCTGGACATACTGAAGCTGCAATAGATTTATCAAGAATGGCAGGTTTTGAACCAGCGGGTGTTATCGTTGAAATTCTGAATGAAGACGGTACAATGGCACGTTTACCAGAATTGATGAAGATTGCAGAAAAACATGATTTAAAAATCATTTCAATTGAAGATTTAATTCATTATCGTTTGGAAAAAGAATCTTTGATTGAACGAAAAGTGGATGTTCAACTACCGACCAATTTTGGTGATTTCCGCATGCGAGCATATCAAGAAATCAATACCGGTCAAGATCATTTAGCGATTTACAAAGGTGAATGGGAAAAGGACGAGCCAGTTTTGGTTCGCGTACATTCCTCTTGTATGACGGGTGATATTTTCGGGTCTTGCCGCTGTGATTGCGGACCTCAGTTGCACAAGTCAATGGAAATGATCGAAGAAGCCGAAAAAGGTTTGATTGTTTATATGAATCAAGAAGGTCGTGGAATTGGTTTAGTGAATAAGCTAAAAGCATACAAACTTCAAGAAGAAGGATTGGACACTGTTGAAGCCAATATTAAACTAGGATTCAATGTAGATGATAGAGATTACGGAATTGGTGCACAAATTATTCGCGACATGGGTGTTTCTAAAATGAAATTGATGTCAAATAATCCAAAAAAACGTTCAGGTCTAATTGGTTATGGTCTTGAAATAGTTGATAATGTTGCTCTTGAAATCGAAAGCAATGAACACAACGACTTGTATCTAAAAACGAAGCGTGATAAAATGGGGCACACCCTTAAAATGAACAACTAAGAAGAATGCTTCAGGCGAAAAACATTTATAAGAAGTACGGTAATCTCGAAATTTTAAAAGGGATAGATATCGATGTGGAATCGGGTGAAATCGTTTCAGTTGTTGGTTCTTCTGGTGCAGGGAAAACTACTTTTCTTCAAATTTTAGGTACCTTGGACAAACCTGATTCGGGTGATATCCTAATCAATAACACCAACGTTTCTCAGCTTTCTGATAAAAAGAAAGCGCAATTCCGAAACGAGAATTTGGGATTTATCTTTCAATTTCACCAACTATTGCCAGAATTCACGGCTTTGGAAAATGTTATGTTGCCGGCCTTGATAAAAGGTATTTCTAAATCGGATGCAAAAAAAGAGGCAGAAAAATATTTAGATATACTTGGTCTGCTCGACCGTTCTGCTCATCAACCAGCGGAGCTTTCTGGTGGTGAACAACAACGTATTTCCGTAGCTCGAGCCTTAATCAATCAACCGAAAGTCATTTTTGCTGACGAACCATCGGGAAATTTAGATAGCGTGAATTCAGATGCCTTGCACAAATTATTTTTCGATTTAAGAGATCAATTCAACCATACTTTTGTTATTGTAACGCACAACGAAAATTTAGCAAATATGGCCGATCGAAAATTGACCATGTCGGATGGACTATTCATTTAACTCCTATTCCTTTAATGAGTTAAAGGAATTTCTGGATTCGAAAGTAGAAGAATTTAATAACCACGACTTTTTACCCGAAGATCCTTTGGGAATCGTTCATGAGTTCACCTTAAAACAAGATAGAGAAATCATGGGCATCCTCCTCTCCACTATCGCTTGGGGAAATAGAAAATCAATTTTGAAATCTGGAAGACGACTTATCGATATTTTCGGAGGTAATCCTTTCGGTTTCATTCAAAATCATACGGAAAAAGATTTTGAAAACGTTCATTTCGTTCATCGTACCTTTCAAGTCTCTGATTTACAGTTTTTCTGCCAAGGATTACAGGAAATTTACAAAAAGTATTCGTCCTTGGAGTCAGTTTTTAAGCCTCACGACGAGTATACTGGAGCTAAAGGCCGAATTGTAAATTTTCGAGAAACCATGCTAACCTTTCCGCACGAAAAAAGAAGCGAAAAACACTTGGCCAATCCCTTGAAGAAGTCTGCTTCGAAGCGAATAAACATGTTCTTACGCTGGATGGTACGCGAAGATGACAAACAAATTGATTTTGGAATTTGGAAGTCTATTCCAATGAATGAATTGATGATTCCCTTGGATGTGCACACGAGCACTGTCGGCAGAAAACTCGGACTGATCACCAGAAAACAAGACGATTGGTCAGCGTTAGAAGAACTGATGGTAAATCTCAGGAAATTTGACGACAAAGACCCATGTAAATATGATTTTGCTTTGTTTGGACTGGGAGTCTCGAAAACGAATTAATTCTTACGTTTATTACAAATTAATTTTCCACCTTTACTTTCTCTATATCGTTGACGTATTTATTTTTAATTTAAAATACAAAATGCTGATTATCAGTTGAAAATGAAGAAAAATATCCTTATTTTGTCCATCTTAATGGGGTTGTTTTCTGGTCTAATATCTTGCTTTTGCAAACAAGATAATCCGTATTGGATATTGGAAAAATTCACCATTGAATTTTTAGATAATCAGTACAACCCAATTTTTTTAGACACAATTGAAGTCGATACATTGAATTTGCAAATTACACCAACTGCGATTTTTGTTGCTCAAGTAACAAATAGCTTAAATAGACTTGTTGTAAATTCAGCTAACGCTTTCCAATACCCAAGTCCTGGGTAGTATGGCTTTAAAAGTCGATTGACCTGTATTAAAGTAATCTCAAATGAGCCATTTAATAACTTTTCGGCGGACGAGAACCTGATTTCAGTTTGCAAAATAAACGATATGGTTTTGACTAGTTTTATTGATAGTCAACCTATTAATCCTTATCAAAACATTCGAATTTCTCTATTGAGCAAGCCTACACAATCCATACAACGAAATTTTTCAATTAATTTTGAATTTAAGAATGGGTTAGTTGTTTCAGATAGTTCACCACAGCTAATTTGGGAATAAATTATTGTTAATAAGCCTTCAAAATAGGTTGAAACAACTATTTTTGCTCCATTAAAACAATAGTTCAATAATGAGTCATGCTTTAGGAAACCACATTTTAGTAGAATTTATGAATTGCGAACCCAAGTTGATGAATGATGTCGCTGGGATAGAACGTGATATGGTTGCTGCAGCCAGAGCTGCAGGTGCAACAGTTATTAATTCAACTTTTCACCATTTTTCTCCTTACGGAGTTTCAGGTGTTGTTGTGATAGAAGAAAGTCACTTGGCAATACATACTTGGCCTGAATACGGTTATGCTGCAGTAGATTTGTTTACTTGCGGTGAAATGGACGCCTGGATTTCTTTTGATATGTTGAAGGATGCTTTTAAATCGAAGTCCTACTCTGCAATAGAAATGAAACGTGGTTCGGTAAACCTGTTGACGAGAAACGATTTTGACATGACTTCTTCGCGTCAAAAAGCTCAGGAGGAAGGTACACCTTGGAAAAACCCTGATTTTTATACTAGAAATGTATGGTTTACAGACAAAGATGAAAATCAAGCTTTATCTCTGCGTTTTACAGGAGAAGTGTTTTTTGATGTTCAATCGCCTTTCCAACGTGTAAGAATTTTAGAATCATACAAATACGGTAAGATGCTCGCCTTGGACGATATGGTCATGACGACAATAGACGATGAATTCCATTATCACGAAATGATTTCACACCCAGCCTTGTTGACGCTTGGTAATGCTAAAAACGTGTTAGTTATTGGCGGTGGAGACGGTGGAACAATACGTGAGATATTACGTCACAATTCAGTTGAAAAAGTAACTATGGTTGAGATTGACGGAGAAGTCATCAAAGCGTGTAAAGAGCACTTACCGCAAATCGCCGCTGAATTTGATAATCCTAAATTGGAGTTAATCGTTGATGATGGAATCGCATTTGCTAAAAATGCACAAGCTGGAGCATACGACTTAATTATCGTTGATGGTTCCGACCCAGTTGGTCCTGCTGAAGGATTGTTTTCGACTGAATTTTACCAAAATTGCTATAATGCCTTGAAGCCAAATGGAATTTTGGTTGCACAAGGAGAGTCTCCAAAGTTCAACGACAAATCCTTTGCTGAGTTAAATAAGACGCTTCAAGAAATTTTTGGTGTTGAAAATGCACCAATTAGCTTGTTCTTCGTGCCGACCTATCCAACAGGTATGTGGTGTTTTCAATATGGTATAAAAGGTGACAAGCATCCTAAGAAAGTGACAAATCAAACAGAAATGGATGATTTTGCAATAAACAACGGATTGCGATATTACAACTCTGAGGTGCACTCTGGAAGTTTTGCAACACCGAATTTCGTAAAAGACTTGGTCAAATAATTATGGAAGAATTTGATCCCAATGGAATTGCCTTGCCAAATGGAAATATTTTTGGTTTTCCTGTAAGCGAAAGTGAGGCGGACATTGTTATTATACCCGTTCCTTGGGACGCCACGGCGTCTTATGGTAAAGGAACTAGTGACGGACCCCAAGCTATCTTAGACGCTTCACTTCAATTGGATTTTCACCATCCGCAATTGGAAAATGTACATCAAACGAAGGTGTTCATGTCGTCTATTTCTGAGGAATGGAAAACGATTAACGATAAGTATTGTTTAGATTGCATCGAATACATTGATTTCCTTGAGAATGGTGGCGTGTTATCTGAGAGTGAGCACTATAAGGACGTTGTACTTGAAATAAACGCTGGACATCACGCATTAAAAGAGAATTTAAAAGCGAAATCAAAAAGTTTATTAGAAGAGGGTAAAATCGTTGCTATTTTGGGCGGTGAGCACTCTACTCCTCTTGGTTTGATAGAAGCTTTGAATGAGAAGCACGAATCCTTTGGTATTCTTCAGATAGACGCACATGCCGATTTACGAGAAGCCTACGAGGGATTTGAACAATCTCATGCGAGTATCATGTACAACATTTTGAAGTCGTGCCCCAACATGAAAAGACTAGTTCAAGTTGGAATACGAGACATCGCCCCTTCCGAAGTGAATTTGATAAAAGAAAGCGAAGGAAGAATTCAAACCTTTTTCGACTGGGATATCAAACAAAGAGCATTTGCAGGAATGTCATGGGCAGAACAAGTGAGAAAGATTATCGATACTTTGCCTCAGAAGGTCTATATATCCTTTGATATTGATGGGTTAAATCCTGGACTTTGCCCAAACACAGGGACTCCAGTTCCAGGCGGATTTAGTTTGGAGGAAATAAATTATTTGTTTTTCACTTTATTGGATTCGGGTAGAGAAATAATTGGATTCGATCTCAACGAAGTGTCTCCTGGAGAGAATGATGAATGGGATGCCAATGTTGGCGCTAGAGCATTGTGGAACTTAGTTGTTCTAATGGAAAAATACCTTAGAAAATAATGAAATGGACTCTGAGAATATTGATGATCCTGCACATAGGATTCATTCTTTACGGGATATATTGTGTGTTTTTTAATGACGAATACATTTCCTCATCAAAATTCATTTTTGTTGGAATAACAGGTCTTTTCCTATTCTTGAATGCTTTTCTTTTGCTACCAATGAATACCATTTGGAAAAAAATTTTAATGGTATTAAGTATTAGTATGTATGGAATTATAGCGCTAGGATTTTGGAGCCCTAACGTGTTTAAAAACTATTGGGAAATCCTATTCGCCATCGTAATATTCATACTTATTAACAGTCTTTTTGAACGAATTGTGAAGAGTAAGCGTAATTGGGAGAAATGGTCTTTTCCTTTTGTAAGTGTTGGAGTAATATTGCCCTTCTTACTTTTTTTTAGTAGCACAAAGGCAATGTTAGTTTCCACTCTCTTACTTATTTTTTTGACTATTTATTTACTTTTTAAAGCTGTAAGATCTATTTAACAAAAGTTCCAAAGCTGTCCAATCTTTTCATCCAATAAGTCGATTTTTCTAGGTTGGTAATCGTTATACCTTGTGAAGAACTAGCGTGAATCATTGTCAAAGGTTTTCCCTTGTCGGAAGTAATAATTCCAACATGACTTATTCCACCACCATTGTTAAAAAACACAAGGTCTCCTTTTTGCGCATCTTTTTGTTTTATTCTGATAGACGCTTTTTGTTGATCAATCGCTCGTCTTGGTATGGAAACGCCAAATTCCTTCATAACGTGGGTGGTGTATCCACTACAATCGAATCCTGAACTAGTCATTCCACCCCATTTGTAAGGAATTCCGATAGATTTTTCAGCAAAAGCGATAATTTTTGATCGTTCATCATTACCGAGAGGTTCAGTTCTCGTGGGCGCTTTAGGGTCATTCTTTGTTGCGCTAGGGATTTTAGAGAATAAACTAACGAGTATTTGTTCTAATTGAGCAGCTGTGTTTTTGTTGCCATCGCCTTCCAAGGATTGGCCCCATGCATATAAATCATCTTTTAATTCAGAAACTTCGTACATATGCGCAGCCATAACTTTTCCCCCATCATTTGAGGATTTCACTTCGACAAAAAGCTTTTCAGCTTCAGTGAGAGCGTCTGGGTTTCGTTTTAACCAATATTCATTTTTTGCCAATTGAAACAAACTCAGACTCTTATAAAGTTTTGGAACTACAGTGAAATCGTAATCTGGCGAATCAAGTAGTTTATTCGATTTGTTATAAACCAATTTATAATGTTGCTGTGCATACAGTTGTTCTAATTGATCAAGCTTTCTGTTTTGAGCAAACAGGGCGCTGGAAAAAAAGAGAAAAACACATAAAAGACTTGCAGTTTTAAAAGAAATCATCATTGTATTAAATTGGTGTTACTCTAGATTCTACGGGAAATGAACCAAAATGTTCCTGAATTGAACTGTTTTTAAGATAAATTAAGGTATGATATTTGCCTTTCGATAATAGAAGAACTTTTCTTCTTAAATTTATACAAAACTAAACAGATGATAAAGATCTTTTTCAAATCCATTGTTTTAGTGGTGATGGTTGCTTTTTCTAATCATGGAATAGCACAAGAAATCACGCCAACCAATTCACAAAGATTTGCAGAAATATTAACGTATGTGGACAAAATGTATGTAGACAAAGTTGACGACCACAAGCTTACTGATCATGCAATACGTTCATTATTAGAAGAATTAGATCCTCACTCCTCTTATATCTCAAAGGAAGATGTGAACGACGCCAACGAAACTATTAATGGAAGTTTTGTCGGAATCGGTATTCGATTTCAAATTTTCAAAGACACTTTACAAGTTGTTCAAACTATTGCTGGTGGACCATCAGAAAAGGTTGGACTCATGGCAGGAGACAGAATCGTTACAATTTCGGATCTTAATGTAGCAGGAATAGGATTAAAGAACAATGAAGTTCGTGAGAAATTATTAGGTGAAAAAGGAACGAAAGTAAAAGTTGAAATCAAAAGAAATGGTTCAAGTAAGAATATTTTCTTCACCATTACAAGAGACAAAATACCAGTTTATTCGGTAGATGCTTATTACATGGTTCGTCCTGAAATTGGTTATGTGAAACTAAATAGTTTTTCTAGAACATCATTGGAAGAAATTAGAGAAGGTATCATCAGTCTTAGAGAGGAAGGAATGAAGCATTTAATTGTCGATTTGCAAGACAATGGTGGTGGTTTGCTTTACACAGCTCAGAAAATTGCTGATGAATTCCTATCTGGAGATAAATTAATCGTTTACTCTGAAGGTGAAAAACAACCGCGAAGTGAGCTGACTGCTAGTAGAAAAGGATTGTTTGAAGATGGTAAATTGGTTATTCTGACAAATGAATCGACGGCTTCCGCAAGTGAAATTCTTTCAGGAGCAGTTCAAGATTGGGACAGAGGATTGATTGTGGGTCGCAGAACGTACGGCAAAGGATTGGTTCAACGTCCAATTGATTTGCAAGATGGTTCTCAACTTCGACTGACAATTGCTCGATACTACACGCCTTCAGGTCGTTTTATTCAAAAACCGTATGAAGGCAGCAAGGAAGATTACCGAAATGATTTTACGAGAAGATATGAAAACGGTGAATATTTTGAAACGGATAGCATTAAGTTTCCCGATTCGTTGAAACACAGCACACTTGTTACAAAACGCACCGTTTATGGTGGTGGTGGAATAATGCCAGATGTCTTTGTTCCTCTAGATACGTCAGGAATTAATGATATGTACCGTGTGATAGCAAGAAGTGGCTATGTGAATACATTCGGGCTTGATTATTTGGACAAGAACAGAAAACAAATGGAAAAAGATTATCCAGATTTTGCAACTTTTAAGAAGAATTTTGAATGCGAGAAGCGATTTATGGAAGACTTTTTTAAATATGTGAAGAAAGAAAACAATGACTTCAGCTATACAAGTGACGAGTACAAATACTGTAAAGATTTATTGCATTCAAGATTAAAAGCTAGTTTCGCTAGAGATTTATGGGGCTCATCTGAATTCTATCAAATCTACAACGATACGAATGAGATTCTTCAGAAAGCAATTGAGGTATTAGAGAAGAATACGTATGAAAAAATGAACTTAGCAACAAACTAATTATATAGCGAAATATGAAATTCAACCATTTTCTAATTGTCGGAACACTATTGATTTCAATAGTAAGCTGTAAGGAAAAACCAGAAGCAAAAACAGGTGAAATAGTTTCTACTATAGCTTCAGGCTCTCAAACAGATGAAGAAATCAAGGAGGAACAGAAACAAATTGCAATAGAGGAAGCGAAACGTATCGAAGATGAAAAAAGGAATGTCACAACACTTTCCTTCGATAAATTGGAGCATGACTTCGGCAAAGTAATAGAAGACACGGACAACCTTACTGAATTTCTGGTAACGAATACCGGCGATAAACCATTGATTATTTCAAATGTAAAGGCAAGCTGTGGTTGCACAACTCCTGAGAAACCAGAAGGACCAATTGCACCTGGTAAGAGTGATAAAATAAAAGTAAAGTTTCACCCAAATCCAGACCAATTGAACGAGATTCAAAAAACGGTAACGGTCACGGCAAACACGGATCCTGTTATTTCTACTGTTACGATAAAGGCTTTTGTAGTGAAGAAATAATTATACTGTTCTTTTCACACCTATTTTCACCAAAATCTTCTTAATATATTCCACGCTGTTGGGTTCTATATTGAAAATGTATACGGGTAAAATGAAAGTTACACAGAACAGAATTCCTTTTAGCCCTGCTCCTATCAAAGCATGAAATTGAAAATCGAAAACAGTTTCGAAGAGCAATACGTTCAAGAAAAATAACCCGAGCAGGACCAATTGACTTTTTTCCAAAGGATGCAGTCCGAACGCTACATAAACATATATCATCCTCGCCAAATTATAGACAATTAAAGCAACTCCAGTCGAAATGGCGGCACCCGCAATTCCATAATGAGGTATTAAAAAATAATTTAAAGTAGCGACATTTACGAGTAATACTAAAGTAAAAATCACGTCATACTTATACTTTTTTGAACTTAGAAAAATGTGTCCGTTTATACCTCCAAAAAAATCAAACAACTTACCGATCATCAAGAATAGAAAAACATAAATTCCAGGAGAAAAATCTTTAGGAAGCAGATCGAACAATTCAATACGATTTACCCAAACAAACATAAACAGCGTGATACCTACAAAAAGGGAAACTGAACTGACCTGTTTGTATAAAACTGATAATTTCCCAAAAGTCCTATCTTTCCATGATTCTGCAACTATAGGCATACTAATTCGCGTGATGGACATGTATGGTATTGAAAGGGCATTTGTTAAATATATAATTGTTGTATACACCCCTGTTGCCTGCAGTCCTATCATACTGCCAATCATGAGTGTGTCAATTGACATAACCAAAATTGCTCCAGCAGTGTTTAAATAATTAAACCCCGAATAATATAGGATTTGTTTCTTTAATCGTTTTTTTATGAAAACATGTTTTTTTGCGAGGTTCAATTCATCAATCCGATGCGTATAAAATAATATAGCTACAAACGGCAGGATATAAAGTGTGAAGTATATTTTAAGGAAATCCTCAAACGTTACAATTTTCAATCCTAATAATACCAATGAAACTAATACCAGGAGTCTATATAGGATGTCGTTAATAAAAACAGGAACAAAATTCTTGTATATACTTTTCAAGTACGCTTCGAAAACGAAAAACAGCACCTGTGCTATTCCTATTGGGATTATCCAATAATAATAACCAACAAAATCAGCCGATTTCTCGATATAAAAGGACAAAATATCCGATTTAAAAAATAAGCTAATAGCGGTGATCACTGCTATTCCAACAAATACAATAGATAGGATGTACCTTAAAAAACCATAGTTGTTTTTATCTGGGTTTTTAAAAAATGGAAAAAACTTCCAGATAGCGTTGAGGGTGCCTAGATTAGATAGCTGGGCGAACAATAGTCCAACCGCTACAACCAAGTTTATTAATCCAATTTGTTCAGTTGAAAGAAACCAAATAAAGAATACACCCTTATTCAAATAGCCCAACACCAATCCTAAATAGGAAAGAATTGAAATTCGCAATGCATCTTTTTGGACTATCCCCATCGATTATTTTCGTTGAACGAAGGTAATAATTCAAACATCAAGTCGGTGTTCTAAATTGAAAAACCTTTCTTGTCGTAACAAATGAAAACCTTTTAATTTGTTTAAATTTGACCAACATGAAAAAAGCGTTGCTAATCACTTATTATTGGCCACCCGCAGGAGGTGCTGGGGTACACAGATGGTTGAGAATGTCAAAATATTTTGCGGAAAACAATGTTGAATTAACCGTTTATTGTCCTGAAAATCCCGCTTACCCTATTCTCGATGAAGAGTTGCTGGCCGAAGTTTCGTCGGATCTCAAAATTATCAAGCATAAAATAATTGAACCTAACCAATACTTAAAGTCCAAAAGTGGCGGTTCAGGATTCACACACAAAGAAAAAAAAACATTCATTACAAAAGCATTAATTTGGGTGCGAGGGAATATATTCATCCCTGATGCGCGGATGTTATGGGTTCGGCCAAGTACTCGTTTTTTAAGAAAATATTTAAAAGCAAATCCTGAGATAACAACCATAATAACAACTGGTCCACCGCATAGTCTACACCTCATTGGCCGTAATTTAAAGCGAAAATTAAACTTGCATTGGATAACAGATTTTCGTGATCCTTGGTCTGGGATTGACTTTGCCGAGGATTTGAATTCGAATGAACGCGCTATACGCAAGAATAAAAACTTAGAATACAGTGTTTTAACTGAAGCGGATCATGTGGTGACCATTTCCACTGGAGTGGCCGAAGAATTGACTGAATTGGGCAAAAGAAAAATTGAAGTTGTGACAAATGGTTTTGAATTCGATCTAAATTTCGATTCAGAATTAACTAAAAAGTTCACTATTTCGCATTTTGGTTCACTTCCCAACTCTAGAAATCCAGAATTACTTTGGAAGGTATTAGCCGAATTAACTACTTCGAATAAGGAATTCAGCGACGCACTTCAGGTTGATTTATATGGTTTTGTAGATAATTCGATTACAACCTCTGTTGATATACATGGACTAAAGACATTCGTTCATCTCAAAGGGAATTTGTCGCACAAGGAAAGCATTCTAATGCAGCGCTGCACTCAGATGCTCTTGTTAATCGTGAATAACCAGGGGAATGTGGGCGGTACGTTAACAGGGAAATTTTTTGAGTACTTAAATTCCAAACGACCGATTTTAGCGATTGGACCTGAGGATGGCGATTTGAACCAAGCGATAATTTCCACAGAATCTGGTCGATTGTTTAATTACACAGATTCACTTGAGTTAAAAAAGTACTTGTTAGCTTCGTTTGAGCAGTATAAGACCAATTCACTGCATGCAGAAAGAAAAAATCTAATTCAATTCGAAACGAAAAATCATGTTTCAAATTTCATTAAATTCGTAGAATAGCTATGTACTGAAATGAAGATTGCCATTTTTTCCCTATTATTTCTATTCCCGTTTATTTCACGTGCCCAATTGCCCAAATATGTATCTTTTTCAAATCACTTTAATATAGAAAAATATATAAAACAGTACGAAAGGAAGTTTGACACTCTTGGCATCCTTACTCAAAAAAAAGAGTATCACGCACTAACCATTTCTGTATATGGCATTATGGCTTTTGATGCGTTTAACAAAACTGGAGATGAAAAGTATTACAATCAAGTCATTAATCAGTTTAAATATTTTCAAGATACGAGCAGAGTCGATATTAGTGATGACGATTCTGAAATGAAACTTCCCTATCATTTTAATTTTCACGATTTAAAGGCACCTTGGTACTCGGGTATGACACAAGGTACAGCAGTTTCATTTGCTCTTCGATATTATAATCTAACTAAAGACAAAGCTGGCTTAAAAGTAGCTCAACAACTCACAAAGTTCATGATTAAGCCGTTAAAAGAAGGTGGAACCATAGGTGTTACGCCTGAAGGATATCAAGTAATTGAAGAGTACCCTAATTCGACGTCAAACCCAGCGGTGCTTAATGGTTTTATAAATGGTTTAATCGGACTAAAAGAATATTTAATTTATTTTCCAAAAGATACCATTGCTCAAAAAGTCCATGAAAGTTGCTACGAAGGGATGTTCGCGGCATTGGAGTATTATGATACACCGACATGGACATCCTATAATAGAAAACCAAAAACTATTACAAATCAATACATTAGATATGAGCTGGCAGAATTCGAACATTTGTATTCAATTTATCAGGATGAAAGATTGAAGAAACAAATGATGATTTGGGCTAAAATGGCTTCTGAGAAATATGATAAAGTGCTCACGTTTTATAAATACCCAAAACTTCAATATTCGATAGCATCATCACAAGAATTAATTAATGGAGATACAGCGCACGTGTTTCGTGACTATAGGTTTGACAAAAAAGAAATTAAAAAAGAATTTGCAAACATCAATCGTTCTGATACCATTCAGTTGCATAAAAAATGTCTTGTGCAAATAGAAGATTCAGATAGAATAACGAATATTAGGGCAGTCACCAATTCAACGAGTCCAAATAAAATAAAGGTAGAAGGATTGAATGAAAAAAAATACACGCTAACTTTAAAAGATAATGTGCTTATAATTAACATTATTGATACTGTTTTAAATGAAATTAGAATTGTATCCAGGAATTCTCACAGAAAACCATTAACCCTTACAAATGTTCACAATATGAATTGTAGCTTGTATGAAATTCCGTTTTTTGGACATCTTGAAGAAACTTATTTAAGGGAATGCGACACCAGTAAGAATTATACCTTAAGTTACTCTTCAAATGGAAAAAAAGTAAGTGTATTCTACAGAGAAGCTTCTGATACTGCCATGTTGAGAGCGACCAAATGGAAGCATTATAATGTAATTCAAGAAAATAAATATAGTCCCAAAAAGCCTTTTTCTGAGTTTCAAATTTTTGTCGAGCTAGACGGGATGGACATTTATTTCAAGGACTTTGATCTATTTGTTGAAGAAAAGTAATCCATATTTATGTGGCCGACTATTCTTAAAGTGACTGGTATAACTCATTAAACTTGTTGGAAACGGTTTCCATGCTGAATTTGCCTTCGACCGATTTTCTAACTTTTTCCACATCATATTTTGTATTCACCACCTTCTGAATGCCGGATATCCAATCCTCTAATGTGTCATTACATAAAACACCATTATCCTCATTAATAATTTCGGGTAAAACACCAACTTTACTTGCTACAACAGGTGTTCCTGTAAGTAAGCTTTCAATAGGCACAACAGAAAAGGTTTCATAGGATGAGGCATGCAAGAAAACCTCAGCTTCTTGATAGTAGCTCACCAAGTCTTTGTTTTTAATATCTCCCAGGAATAATATCTTAAAGGGGAAATCTTCTTCAATTATCTGCTCTTGCAACTCACCTGAGCCAATAAGGGTCAACTCAAAAGTTAAACCAGTTTTTGCCAATGCGCTAAGAGCATTTAAAAATAAAGATGGTTTCTTTGGAAAAGACCAATGAGCAACGGCCAAAAATCGAATATTGTTTGATTCTTTTTTAACTGAAACCTGAAAATCATCACTGATTACATTTGGAATTACATGGATATTGTCATTTGGTATAGTTTGGCTGATATCGTTTTTAAAAAAATCAGAAACGCAAACAATTGCGCTCGCTTTTTTTAAAGCATTGTATCCCTGTCTTTTGTAAATACTTTTCTTTAAAAAATCACTAATACCTGACCAATGCTCAACGTGAACGTGCGAAATATTAAGTTTTCTGCTGAATCTAGCCCCGATCAACCCGGCAGCGAAAAGTACGTTGGATTGCACCAAATCAAATTCGAAATGATCTATTTTCTTCAATTCTTTTTTGATCAATCGATACTGATAGTAAGGTATATAAGTAATCAATTTCCAAAGTTTGCTTTTGATTTCGATATGAATCAAATGACCAACACTTTCGTTTTTTGATTGATGAACTTGTTTCTCGAAGATTTTATTTGATGAAGAGATGGTTATGGCTGCAGTCGTCAATTCTGCAATTAAATTTATTGATTCAGCGTGGCGTTTAATGAAAACACCCAGATTTAAAGAACTTGAATTAGGGTACCAATTCGTTATAAATAAGACTTTCTTTTTTTTCATTTATTAGCAATGAAAGCAAGATTGTCAGATCCTTCATAAGAGTAACTTTCGATTGGGGTCAACCTACCTCTATAAAACTTATAAGGAGAATAGCCAAATTGAGTAAAAAAGGCATCCACATCTTTTATACTGTATCCCGCTTGTTTAAACGTTTCTTCACCCATTTCGATAATGACAACTGGTTTGAATTTAGCAATGGATTTCTCCATTCCCCTCAGAGCTGGTAGTTCTGCTCCCTCAATATCGATTTTTAGTACATCAAACCTGTTCAATGTTTCAAAATGTTGTTCATCAAAAATTTTCAATTGAATAATTCCTTCAGACACATTTCTCGTGTCACTTTTGTACACCGTCGACAACCCTTCATGCTGACCATGATGAGTCCTGGTATCATTTGAGGTAAATACCTCTAGTTCTTTATTTTTATCTAATAAACCGTATTCGTAAATTTCAATATTGTCAAAGTTATTCAGTTGTTTATTTTCTTTCAATAATTTTAATTGCCATTCGGTAGGTTCAAAAGATAAAACCCTTCCCTTTTTTAGTAATGAGGCAGCGTACAAACTAAATTCGCCTTGGTTTGCACCAACATCAACAAAGGTCATATCCGATTTCAATGTTTTTGACAAATAGAGTAATTCACTTGTGTGGTGAAAACCGTACCAATATATCGCGCCACCCATCGTGCTATTCTTATTGACCGTCATTTTCAACGACCCCATAAAATTTTTGATGGTAACGAATTCTTCTTTGATTTTATACGTTTTATTCTTGAGCATTCTTAATAACCTAAGCATAACCATCCCAACTAAATACGTAGGTGGAAATTTCAACAATCTATAAAGAACACTTCTTAACAAATGATGCATACTTATGACTTTTTATTTGTGCTATTCTTATAAAGCATAAATATTGTTAGCCCCAAGAGTAGGATTGAAAGTACTAATGATGTCAAATAAGACGTTCTATACTTCGGGAGATTATACTCAAAAACAACCTCATACTTCCCTCCTTTTAGCTCAAGTCCTCTCAGAGTATAATCTACCTTCAATATCTCTACTTCTTTTCCATCTACTTTCGCAGTCCATCCATCTGGGTAGTACATTTCAGAAAAGACGGCAAATTGCTTTCCAGAAAGATCAGCAGAATACACCAACTTATTCGGTGCATAAGACTTCATTTTGATGGTGCCTTTACCTGAAAACTTCTTTTGACTGAGTTTGGATGCAAAATCACTTAACATAACGGCCTCTTTTCCCGCTTCAAATTTCTCAAAAAGCTTTATTGCTACAAGCTTTTTGAATGAATTCGTGACGTCCAATTGAATCGTCTGTTCAGGAACTAAATTCGTGACACCATTCGTGTCCACAACCATATAAGCCGTTGCACCTTCTGGAAGTCCATTGGTCAAATTCACATCTAAAGTATCCGTCCCCGACAAAACATACTTCATGACCTCAGAACCATAAACCGATTGACTTGCTTTCTTTTCGCCATTAATCAATAACTCTCCTGGGCCTGCGTTCGAAACATCGAATCTACCACCAAGTGCTCGGATTTCATCGTTTGCACTTTTCACCGTATTTATTTTCTCAACCAACCAAACTGGACCTAAAGCACCTGGATTGGCTCTCATTTGGCCTTTTTGGATGAAGTATTTCACATTCAACATGTTTAAGACTTCATTGTTAGAACGAGAAAGTTGGAACTCCATTAAGTTTTGAATGGATCTCAATTTCGCTCCGTGGTAACCACCAAGTGATTTGTGATAATACGAAGTTCTGGAACTACCAAAGCCACCGTCAAAATCAAACACGCGATAATTGGTGCATTCATTCAAGGCTGCAAATTTATAATCATTGATTACCCGACTTTTATCCGCACCGCTGTAATCTAATTCTTCAGCCTTCTCATTGCCAAGTTTCGCTCCTTGATCAATTTTGCTCTTTAATGACGGATTCTCACTTAGCTCTGCATCCATTATTGCAATGTCAGCATCAATTGGGCTTAACGGATACTCACCTTCTGGTTTTGGTGCCCAGTGAATAAAATCGCCATTTTGAGCCTCTCTTTTCCCCAAGTAATTCGTATCGACCATCGCTAAATCAGCCACAATCAAAACGCCAATACCTATCAATATAGCTAGTGAAGGAACAGCTGTGTAAAAGAAAAGAGCCAAAAGTCCAATGGCCAGCAAGGCAAAAACGATAGATCTTGTATATGATTGTGAGGCCACTTCTTTTCTCACTTTTTGAATGTTCGTGAAACTAGACATTTGGCTTTCAACTTGAGAGTCCACCACACGTTTGAATTGCGTAGGGTCGTTCAAATCAATATTGTATTGTTGCTTAAACTGAGCTGGATCTGAATTCAAAAGTTGTTCAGTTACTGATTGAGCTATGCCCTCCTCTGAGTATGAATCTCTTTCTCTTTCTGAACCATATGTTTTGTCTATTCCAACTACCTTTAAACCAACTAGAAATACAAAAAATGCACCTGAAACGATTAGGAATTTCTTTGATTCTGATTTCAATTCTTCTCTATTTTCATAAAACTTCTGAAGAAGTAAAATAGCAAGTACAGGAGCTATCAACTCCAGTAAGACTAAAATAATAGTTACCGTTCTAAATTTATTATATCCTGGAATATTGTCGATAAAGAAATCGGTTAACCCCATGAAGTTTTTCCCCCATGAAAGCATTAAAGCCAAAACAGCCACGGCCAAGAATACCCATCTCATTCGGTCTTTCAAAAACACCATGCCCAGCAAAGCCAGGAATACCACGATAATGCCCAAGTAAACGGGTCCTGAGGTTATGGGCTGTTCTCCAAAATAAAGTTGATTGTTCATAATCGCATTCATTTCGTCTCGGTTGAAATCCATGTTTTCAACCGTTTCGGCAAAGTTGGTATTTCCAATTTCAATACTATTGTGAGATCCTTTTACATAGGGCGATATCAAGGTAAAAGACTCATCAACACCATAACTCCAATTGGTGATATAATCTTTGTCCAAGCCTGTTTGCACTTCGTCAAAAGGTGTTCCGTCTGGTTTTATGGAAAGATCATTTGCCCCCCGAATGGTATGTTTCGCATAATCATTTGTCATGGAAATAATACCGTAATTAATGAATAAGGCGATCAGATAACCAGCAATGATACCTCCTGTGGCCAAAATAAAGTTTTTAAGTTCTTTCTTCTGAATAGCTTCAATCAAAAAGAAAATCCCCAGACCAAATAATAAGAATCCCAAGTAATACGTGACTTGAAAGTGGTTCATGGATATTTCAATACACATGAAAATAGCGGAGAACAGAGCTCCTAGTTTCCAATTGGTCCTAAAAGCATAAATAAAGGCGCCTAACACTGCAGGAATAAAAGCTACCGCCATCGCTTTGGAGTTATGACCTGCCTGCATGATTACGATTTCGTAAGACGAAAAAGCAAAAGCGAAGGCACCAATAATACCGATGATTGGTTTAATGCGAAGCAACAAAGCCATAATGTAGAACCCAATCAAATGCAGAATGAATATCCCGGCAGGTGCCGAAAACATTTTGATGAGGGCGATAACAGCATTGTTGAAAATATTTCCGGAGTGAACGACAGAAATTTGTGCAGCTGGCATTCCGCCAAACATAGAGTTTGTCCACAAGGGTTCTTCTCCTGTTTTTTCTCTATGATGAACGATTTCATTCGACATTCCTTTGAATTCTTTAATGTCATGTTGTTTTAATCCGTATCCATCAAACTGTGGGGAGAAATATACCACCGCGGTGATTAAAAACAGGGCTACAGCAATGAAATGGATGCCGTATTTCTGAAAAAAGCTTTTAAAATTCATAAAGAATGAAGTTTGGTTGATTCAACAAAATATGCGTGAAGTTAATGAAAAAAACACTGCCGTAAATAGGATAGAATTAATCTTTGAGCTCCTCGAAATCCACATCCTCTATCTTACTAGAAGAATTATTTGATTGAGAATTCAGAAAATCAATTCGACCTGTATTTCTACGCGCGTTTTTGATTTCTTCTTCTCTCTCCTCTATATTGCGAAGTTCGTTTTGATTCCGTCGCACATGCATAACTCTACCCAATAATCGCAAAATGGTAATTACACCAATTATGATAAAAACGGTTCGGATTATCCCAGTAAAACTGGACTCAAGCATAGATTTCTATTTTGAAAGGTGCATGTTTCGCTCGCTGTAAATCTTCGTAAAGAAAGGATCGCGAAGGTTCTTGATAAAACGAATTGCTTCACCTGTCGATTTCATTTCTGGCCCTAATTCCTTTTTTACATCTGGAAATTTCTCATACGAAAAGACTGGTATTTTGATTGCATATCCTTCCAATTTCGGTTTAAAATCAAAGTCTTTCACCTTTTTCTCACCGAGCATTACTTTTGTTGCGTAATTCACATACGGTTCATCATATGCTTTTGCAATCATACTATTAAATCATTGTCCTACATTTGCATAATATGGTGGATCTATTGTATCTCCCATCATCACCTTTAA
>OCVQ010000780.1_pt1 | contig 27284 bp, 29 predicted proteins | sample 1539061 | NCBI WGS metagenome assembly OCVQ01 (sample SAMEA3355526, study PRJEB22509) | marine metagenome | biome: marine; feature: river plume; material: water | place: USA | collected 2010-08-08 | depth 0.5 m | reverse complement strand
CTCCTCCCCCACCTCCTCCGCCGCCGCCACCGCCGCCACAGCCTCCTCCCCCACCTCCTCCAGTGGTAGATAGATCTTGCTTTGTGGCTGGCACTTTAATTACTATGGCCGATTTAAGTAAAAAGAAAATCGAAGATGTGCAAATTGGAGAAAAACTTTTAGGTCAAGATGGTGCAATTAATACTGTTTTAGAATTTGACCATCCACAACTTGGTGGTAGATGGTTAATTGGTATTAATGGTAATGGCAAGTTCATGACTCCTGAGCATCCACTCTTTACTAAAAATGGTTGGAGATCATATTCAGCAGATACATTTAATTATCAATTCCCAGATCCAGGACATCAAGCATTAAATGTTAAAGATTTAGTAATTGGCGATGAAATTTTAATGGATGATGGAACTTGGTTAAAAGTCAATACACTACAAGTATACATTGGAGAACCAAATCAAACTGTTTATAACTTTGTCCTAGACGGTAATAATACTTATTATGCAGACGGTTTATTAGCACATAACCGCAGAACGGGCGCTTCGTCGAGCGGCTCGTCGGGCAACTCGGGGGCTGGCAATTGCAGTCATCCAGACCCATTAGCACAATCATTTAGAGTTTCTGAAACTAATGGTATCTTTTTAACAAAAGCTGACATTTATTTTGCGACTAAAGATCCAGATAATTCTCCTGTTTGGCTTCAAATTAGACAAATGGATAATGGCTATCCAGCTGCTGATATTCTTCCTGGTTCAACAGTATTCAAATGGCCTCCAGAAATTACTACGTCGACTGATGCATCAGTTGCAACAACATTTGAATTTGAAGAACCAATTTATTTGGCACCTGGAAAAGAATATTGCATTGTAGTTTTAGCCAACGTACCAACATATAACATTTATATTTCTAAAATTGGGGATTTTGTGTTAGGTACCACTGATGTAAAAATTACGAAACAATCATTCTTAGGATCGTTTTTCAGGTCTCAAAATAATAGTACATGGACTGCAAGTCAGTGGGAAGATATGAAAATACATCTTCATGCTGCTAAATTTGAAGTTTCTAGTGGAACTGCAATATTGACTAATACACCAGTTCCACAAAAACTTCTTGTGGATGATCCGTTAATGGTTGATTCAGGAGATGCTACTATTACTGTCTATCAACCAAATCACGGATTTACAGTAGCTGATATTGTAGATATTTCGGGTGCCGAAGATTTTGCTGGAATTAGCGCATCTTCTATTAATGGTTCAAGATCTATTACTAAAGTAGATGCTACTGGATACCAATTTGAAGCCGATTCTGCATCTACTTCAGCTGAAATTGGTGGAGGTACATCAGTTATTGCCACTCAGAATATATTAATGGATGTTGCGAGTATTAATATCCAAACACTAATACCAAATAATACTGGAATTTATCCATCCATAGTAACAACTACTGCACAATCTTTGGCTGGTACAGAAACTGCATACCAATTGAATTATCCTTGGAAAGAAATTGAATTTGGTAAAGATATTGAATTCGAAACACCAAGAATGATTGCAAATGCAAGTAATGAAACTCTTTATCTAGCCGGAGAAAAGAGTTTACAATTGGCAATAAACTTAACCAGTCAAGATGAAAATGTATCTCCAATAATCGATTTACAAAGAGCTACACTATTGGCTATTTCTAACGTAATCGATAAACCAGCGGCATCTCCAGCAACTGGCTATAACGTACCGATAAACTTCGTTTCAGAAACTGACCCTAAAGGTGGATCATCTGCGGCAAAGCATATCAGTAGAGTTATTACTTTGGGTCAAGATGCTGTCGGAATGAAGATATTACTATCTGCAAATAAACCAGCACTGGCATCATTTGATGTTTACTATAGAGTATCAAGCGGTGATGATAATATTTCTGATATTTCGTGGACATTGGTTTCACCCGAAAGAGCTTTAATTAGTGATAATAATCCAGCAGTATTCAGAGAATATACTTATCTAGTTGGCGAAAATACAGGCACATTGGATGCGTTTAATAAAATGCAAATTAAAATTGTAATGTTGTCGGAAAGTAATAGTAAAGTTCCAGTATTTAGAGATTTAAGAGCAATAGCATTGAGCGTTTAATGAAAATAATAAAAGCTGATAATGCACCGGGATTTGGAAGAGATCCGGAAACCGGTGCAATAATTAATATAAATACTTCTGCAATTGAAATAGCCAAAAAAGCAAAAGAAAATAAGCAAAAGCAAAAGCAGGAAATTGATCAATTGAAAAAAGATGTTAGTGATATTAAGATTATGTTAACTCAGATAATAGAGAAACTATAATGACCATAACCCTTAATCTATCAGACAATTTCAGTCAATTAGTAACTAAATTCAATGAGCTTTCAGCTACTATTGATAGTGATCTTGATTTTAGAAATAAAATCTCTGTCACTGATGCTGGTGGTGATGGGTCATTAACTTATAGCACTTCAACTGGAATTATTACTTACACTGGGCCGAGTGCAACAGAAGTAAGAACACACATATCAGCAACTGCTCCTATTACTTTCACTTCTGGCGTTATTGCGGCGAATGATGCTACAATTACTACCAAAGGGGTTGCCTCATTTGCTACTGCAGATTTCACCGTTACTTCTGGTGCTGTAGGTATTAAAAACGTCAACCTAGGAACCCAGACCACAGGCAATTATATTGCAACAATTGATGTGACCTCTGGCACCGGTGTAAGTGTATCTGGATCTGGATCAGAAACTGCAGCAGTAACAATTTCAGGGGTTGATGCTACTACCAGCGTAAAGGGTGTTGCTAGCTTTAGTAGTACAAACTTTAGCGTAACATCCGGAGCAGTATCGATCGCAAATGATGGGGTTGCTAGAGCAAATCTAAAAGATGAAGTTTCTTTGATCATATATAATAGTGCTGGATCAGCACTCAAGACATTATATGGTGCAGGAAGTTAAGTATGGCTGTTAGAACCCCTTTAAAACTGAATGGTACAAATCTTCAGGAAATGTCTGCTGGAGAAATTACTGCTATTCAGACAGAAGCAATTCGTTTATATGGATTAAGTCCTTCGGTAACTTTATCTGTAGTTGCATCAGGTGGCAACCTTGGAACTATTAATGATACCAGACTTCAAGCTGGTACCGGTTCTACTAGTACAACAGCATTTCCAAGTTCTGCCGTCACTCAAGACGTTTCTACAGTTACTGTAGGATATAGCAAGTTAAATGAAGCCTATGATATTTCAGAAGTTTCATGGACAGATGCCACATATTCTTATCCGCTATATTATGACGCTGGTAACTTAAGAGAAATGACAGCAACTGACTTTGCTGATACATTCATTTATCCGGCTATTGACACCCTAACAACAGGTTCAACAGGAACAGGTCAGGCTGGTACATATTTTATCTCGACCGCATCTTCGGTCGCGGGCGCGACACTGGTATCTGCTACCCCCGTGTTTACTGATACAAGAGCAAATGCTGCAGCATACACGGCAGCGGGGTTATTCGAAACCCGGGATCAACCAACTACTATTACAAACTATTATCTCCATATAATCAACTCGGCCGCTGCGGCTGGCCATGAACTACCTATTTGTTATACGAAATCTGGTACTAACCTCTATCAAACCCCGTCAGCCACGTTCACTACTGCATTGCAGTCTATGATTCGTTATTATGCGGCTGAAATAACCGGTACTAAGATCGATTATAACATTAATGGAACAGGAAATAACAGAGGTACAGCTATGACTGATACCAAGCTAAACTCCTCAACCTATCTTACATTGCAAGTTACCACCGATGATTATCGGGCTCAGGAAGTTCCAAGCGGTACTTCAACTACTATAAGTACATACAATCTAAAGATTACACAAGTCTAATTATTAACAAAGGTGATATATTATGGCAATGTTCAGCGGAAAAGTAGTCTCTGCAAAATTTATAGATCCCCCTAACAATATGATCATCGAATTACTATATCACGAAGGTGACGTGGTCGTTCCTTATGTTTTAGAGGTAGATTTTACTCAACAAGAATTCAATGATCTTTTAAAAGAAATTTCATTGGACAATATTCAGAATAATACTAAAAATCAATTAGAAGCTCAGCGCAAAGAAATCTTTTCTGCAATTGACGTAGAGATAGAAAGAAGATGGGCTTTAGAAGAATTAAAGATTAAAGAGGCCTATCAGAGAGCTGATCTTTATGCTGAAACGGAAAAAGTTAAAAAGTTAGAAGAAGTACAAGAAGAATTTAAAAATTTGAGAAACAACCTCTCAGCTAAGTTTACCACAGAAACTACCACTAATAAATTAACGCCCAAAGAACTTTTCCATCAATTGTTCAGTATGGATAAAGATCAAGACTTCGTTTTTAATCTTAAAATCTCTATTCTTGAAGACCCTGATATTTCAAAGTCAAAAGATAAAGATTTAAAGCTTTCTATTCGAAAAGCTAAAACAGTAATCGAATTATTGAAGATCTACTGTTCAAATAAGGTAGCTTAATGTATAATGTGGTCTGTGTGAAGTTCGGCACGAAGTATAGCGCCGACTTCGTAAATAAACTTTATAATGATCTAAAAAGTGTAACGGAATCTGAATTTAAATTCTTCTGTTACACGGACAATCCAGACGGGATTGTTCCAGATATCAATATCATCCCGGCTTTGGGTAAACCCACTTTAAAGAAGGTTTGGAATAAACTTCGTCTGTTCGATCCAGCCATGCCTTTTAAGGGTAAGACTTACTTCTTCGATCTTGATGTTAAAATATTAAAAGATCCTCTTATTCATACGGAAGAAAGGAATTGGGAAAAGCTTACCCTAGTTCATTCTCACTGGAAGATAGGTAAACTATATAACAGACTATCCAATTATGACGTAAAGATTAATAGTTCCGTAATGATGTGGGATGCGTCAAATCCAGAAATGCATGACTACTGGAATCACTTTAATAGTGGATTCAGAGATTATTTCATGCGTAAATACGTAGGAATCGACAGATACATTGTGCATGAAGATTTCAGTTATTTTATATTTAGTCATGAATATATTCAATCAAAGAAGTATCAACCCAAAGTAAGTTATGATGCATGTGTTTTGACATTTGAGGAGATTGACGTTGGAATCAACGATCTTATATAGAGCACTAAAACTCTGTGAAAAGGTTTATGATGAATCGATGTATGGGGTTGATGATCTATATCGAATCAAAGATGTTGTGCATTCTGTGGATAAAAACCACTGGGAAGGCAAAGAGTGGTTAGCAAAAGAATTTTATAAGCATTACAATAATCCAGATGGTCACTTCTATGTTGTTGGTGGTTGGTATGGAATGATGGCTTATCAACTTCGAAAGTTGTGGCCAAACGCTAGTATGAATATCACTTCTTCGGATATGGATCCGATGTGCGATTTCTATGCATGGGAATTATTCCATGACCAGGATATTGCATTCGAAACTATGGACGTGAATCAACAGTTAGATTTTTCTAAGTACACTGCTATTATTAATACCAGCTGTGAACATATGGAACAGGAAGATTTAATTGGCATCATTAAAAGAAAGTCGAAAGATACTTGGATCTGTTTCCAGACAAATGACTACGTAGAGCTTGATGCTCACATTAACTGTTGGCCAGATGCTCAGATGTTTGCCGATTCTCTTGATTTAGATTATGTTGCTTATGTTGGCACATTAAATCTTGGTGACTTTAACAGGTACATGGTGATTGGTAAATGAAAAAGATAGTCTATAGCGTATTCGTAGATATTCCAGAAGATAAACTCGACAATCCTGGGTGGTTCGAGAATGGCGTACAGGTAAAGACCGATAAGAGTCTGCAGACCAAGTTAGCCTTAAAGAATAACTACGACAAGATAGTTGCTTCTCATAAAGTTTATGCTGATAGTATTGGTGCTGACTATCATCTCTATGAATGGGATAAAGAATATCAGGATTTCGTAGAGATGTTCGAGAATGACTATCCTGAAGTTTCACATTATGATATAGTAAACTTCTATAAGCATTGGACTATGCGTAACATGGCAGAAAAGTATGATGCCATTTGCTATCTTGATTTTGACGTAATCCCGAACACCACAAACTGTATCTTTGAAGCTCACGATATCCAGAATAAGTTCGGGTGCGCGCACTCGAATGCTCTCGCGGCGTGGGGTAAGACTGTAAACCCGAAAGACTATAATACCTGCATTCGTAATCCAGCAACTAAGTATTGGAATGCTCATGCAATGCTTTTAGAAGAAGGATATGAACCAGACAATGATGTTTTTAATACTGGGATTATGATTTCGTCATCTGAAGTTATTAAGAAGTTAGGTTACTTTGAGAACTTCCGAGAGAATCTAGATATCATGACTAGATTAAAAACAGAAGAAGATTCAATGTACCCGTATAATATACAAAGGGTATTCGGTTACGATAATGAAACACTATTCTCTTATCTAGTACATTCTAAAGAAATCGATATTGAGTATTTAAACGGTGACTGGCATTATATTGTAGACGAAAAGAAAAAAAATATTAAGATGTGTGATCCGAATGCAAAGATGTATCACTGTATTAATAAGAAAATGGAATGGTTCTTATGAAGATATTCTGCGTCAGGATCGGAAACAAATACGGTCCTGAATATGAAGATTATATCAATGAAAAACTAGAAGGTCACGAAGTCAATTGGATTCGTGACCAATTTCATCCGTGGGTTCCTCTACAATGGAATAAGCTTCAGGTCTTTAATATGGATATCGATGAACCCGTTATTATTATGGATATTGATAAGCTCCTTATAAACGATTACCAAGAAGTAATTAATTACCCATGTAAGAAAGGCGAGTTTGTTTCAGTACCTTATTGGTGGAACTTTAATGGAACCCATTTTAAAACGAGTGGTGGATTTTACAAGTTTTATCCAAAAAATTGTAAACATATTTACGACAAGTATATGTCTGATATACCATATTGGACAAACTATTATATTAAGAATGGATTCACTATTGGTCCTGTGAACGGGGAGTTTATGTTTGTTCAGGATAATCTAAATGATCTTGAATTAAAGCTTATGCCAGATGCTTGGTTTACTCGATGGTTAACGAATGACACTGATGAAATGTGTCAAAGATTAGAAGATAAATATCGGGAAGTAACCGGAAATGAATATCTCTATAAAGAAGATTTTCATCCGGATATTAAAATCGTACACTTTACTAACAGTATGAACAAACCCCACGAATGGGGAAACTATAAGAGATATCTATGAGCATTTACGATTTAAATCAAAGTTTAGTCGCTTGGATCGATCTTACTACATATTGTAACGCTGGGTGTCCACAGTGTCATAGAACAGATCCGAATGGTTTAGGTAAAATAGACTGGTTGCTCCTAATAAAATGGGACCTTGCACAATTTAAAAAAGCATATCCAGTGAAGACCCTTCGAATGATTAAAAGATTCGAGATATGTGGCACTTGGGGTGATCCAATCATGGTCAAAGATATCTACGAGATATGTGAATATATCATCGAGAATTCCAGAGCCTGGATTCAGATTAATACTAATGGTGGGTTCCGTGATGATGACTTTTGGTGGAAGCTGGGAATTCTTAGTAGAAATAGAATGCAAGTTATATTTGACATCGAAGGCATTAACCAAGAGATGCATTCACATTATAGACGCAAAGTGGATTTCGAAAAGCTTAAGCTGAATATACAATCTTATACTTCCGCGGGCGGGAACGCGTTCGCGCACGTGATCGTATTTAAACATAACGAAGATTATATTGAAGATATATTAGAAATGTGTTATAATGAACTAGGTATGACAGACCATCTTGTTCAACCTTCAAATAGATTTAATAAGAATCCAGTAGAGGAATACACTGATGAAGATGGTAAAAAGTTTAAGTTGGAAGAATCATCTCTTCCGTTAGACGATCCAAGATTTAAATTACCTGCGCCACACAGAGACCATAAGTGGTGGCAAGAAAAGGGTAATCAGTTAGTCTATAATAAGAATACTAGTAATGAAAAATCTAATACCGAAAGGAATTTCTGATGGCGTGCATCGAGTGTATATGGGCCAAAGAGAATAAGTTTCTGGTAAATCCTGATGGGCAAGTCTGGCCGTGCTGTTATCTTAGCAATCAAGGATTTAAGTTTAGAGTAAAAGGCCAGTGGAATGATCCAGATATTATTGCAAGAGGGGTGGATGATATTGTCCATCCTGTGATGCAAGAATATTGGGCGCATGAGGAAGAACTAAATATTAATAATCATTCATTAGAAGAGATTCTGAATCATGAGTGGTTCACTAAAACATTACCAGATTCGTGGAAAGGTAATAACCCACACCGGGTTTGTATTATGATGTGTGATAAAAATGGATAAATTTTGTATGGCGCCTTGGGCTGCCATTTCTACAGACGTTAATGGTTCTATACGTCCGTGCTGTAGATTTAACCAGCCACACAAACAGGTAGATCATGTAATGCCATTTATGAAGGATGACACTTTAGATGAACTGTGGAATTCCGAACCTCTAAAGAAACTAAGACAAAGCTTTATAGATGGTAAGATGCCTGTTGAATGTAGACAGTGCACGAACGAGGAAGAATCTGGCCTGTTTAGTTACAGACAGGAAATGAATAGCTTTCTTGAAAGATATCCGCACCAAAAAAATCGATATGATTTCACCTCTATAGAATCTCCGCCGCCATTCTATATCGACTTAAAACTAACTAACGTCTGCAATTTAAAATGCAGAATGTGTAGTCCAATGGCATCTAGTTTAATTCAGAAAGAGCGGGAAAAAGAATTTGGTATAAAGGGTGATGACTATTGGCATGAAAACAAGATAGTAGAAACTTATAACGAAGAATCTTTTAAGAGATGGCTTCCGAATATAGACTATGTTGTTTTTACGGGGGGTGAACCATTTGTGGGTAAAGAAAATAAAGATCTAATCCAATTAATGATCGATGAAGGTTATTCACATAAAATAGATCTACATTTTAATACAAATGGTATGGTTATGCCTCCAGCTATTATTGATATGTTATTAAAATTTAGAAATGTAAATCTGGCTTTTAGCGTTGATGATATCGGTAAAAGACTAAATTACCATCGTCATGGTGCGGATTGGGAACTCATAAAAAAGAATATACAAAGAGTCCCAACCGATAAAAATATAACAATTGCGATATACACTACTGTGAATAATTATAACATCTGGTATTTAGAAGAAGCTATAGAGGAATTCGAAAAGCTGACGAAGAATGTTAGCTATGATTTTGTCTATGAACCAGCTTTCCTATCGCCTAGATGTTTAAACTCTGTTATTAAGAAAGATCTAATTGAAAAGTATGAAGGTAAGAAAGAGTACGAAAAGGTAATCAAGTATATAAAAGATCAGAACGTGGATCGTACTATGGAATTCTTTGACCAAATTAGAGAGCTAGATAAGATTAGAAAAGAGAATTTTGCAAAAGTGTTTCCCGAATGGGCAGAAGTGGTAATGTATTATGAATAAGGTAAAAACGTTTTATGGTGTAGATTCTCCGTGTAATGCACCGTTTAATAACATGTACTTTACTGTAAGAGGTAAAGTTAGTCCGTGTTGGAAACTTCCTGGTATGTGTGATCAGTGGTCCGAGGAACGTTCAATCAAGGATATTTGGTTTGGTGAAAAATTCCAGATGTATCGCGATGCATTAAAGCAGTGTCAGTTTCTAGGAAGATGTAAAGAGTGTGAAAAGGAAATTGAAGAAGATGTCTGGCCACTTGCAAAGGCATATCAACAATTTCCAGTTAATCAGTATCCATCTTTAATGGAATTGGAACTGAGTAATCAATGTAATTTAGAATGTGTCATGTGTTCCGGTGAGTTGAGTTCAGGTATCAGAAAAAATAGAGAAAACCTGCCGCCGCTTCCACAAGTTTACACAGACAAATTTGTTGAAGAAATGAAAGAGTTTGTACCATATCTTACAGAACTTCGATTCAATGGTGGTGAACCGTTTGCTCAAAAGATCGTACTTGATATTTGCGATATGGTAGCTGAAATAAATCCTGGATTGAAAATAAACATTGCAACCAATGGAACAGTTTATCATTCCAGGGCTAAAAAAATTCTATCTCAAAATAATACCCATATTAATGTAAGCATTGATAGTTTGGATCCAGATCTTTATTCTAAAATCCGGATCAATGGCAAATTAAGTGACGTATTTACAAATTTTGAGATTTACAAAAAATATTGTGGGGAAGATAAAGATTTGTCAGTTATGGTCAATCCTATGCGCAATAATTGGCATGAGATGATAGACTTTGTTGAATTTGCAGATTATCATGAAGTCAATCTTTGGTATAATACAATTTTATACCCTAAACAATGGGCTATATGGAATTTACCACCAGATAAACTAAAAGAAATTTATGAAGTGCTTTCCGGTAAACTTGAACGCTATAAGAATAATATGAGACATGGTAAAAAATCTAATATACACGTAGCAGAACATTTAGTACATAATCAAATAAAGAATTGGTTGCTAGACAGTTATATTGACCCTCCTCAAAACGCCTAATTTATTATATCATGAATTTTTATATTGTAAATAGCTAATTTTGTAATTCTTTAAATAAAAAGTATGATAAATAAAGGTAGCATGCTAAGAGGATAACAATGGCACAATATGAAGATCTTTCAATCGACCAGGGAGCAGATGTTGCTATCCAACTAGAACTTCTTGAAAAAGATGGTTCTATCAAAAACCTTGTGGGCTATTCTTCTGCGGCTACTATGAAAAGGTCTTATAATGCTGATAGTGATAATACTTTAGCGTTCACCACGAGAATTACTGAATTAAATGCGCCATTGGGAATATTGCTTTTAGAATTAACAAATACTCAAACTGATACACTTAAACCAGGTAGATGGTTATATGATGTAGAAATTTCCTATCAAGATAGTGATCAAAATACTATAGTCGAAAGAGTTCTTGAAGGAAACATTGAAGTTACTCCGTCAGTAACGAGGTAAAAATGGCAATAAAAGTCACTACTGGTCAAAGTACAGTTAAAGCCGTTGTAACCGGTAGTCAAACCACCGTTAAAAAAGTAACAGTTGGAACTCCAGTTAGAATAGTTAGAAGAATCGCAAGCAGTGATTTTGAATTTGGAAGTTTAAGTGGAATAGACCTTACTGGAGTTACCGATGGGTCAATGCTAGTATATAATGATGGAACAGAAAACTTCGAAGCAAAAACAGAAATAACAAATATAAATACCACATTTAACGGAGGCAACTTCTAATGGCCGTAATTAGAATCAAAAGATCTACGGGCACCTCGGCTCCAGGCTCACTAAAGACGGCGGAAGTCGCTTATGCAATGGGTACAGGCACCCAGGCTAATGCAGGCGACCGCCTGTTCTTTGGTAAGGGTGACGATGGCTCAGGTAACGCAACTTCTATCGTCGTAGTTGGCGGTGAATATTTTACTAATATGCTCGATCATGTTGCTGGTGTGCTTACAGCATCCAGTGCACTGATCGTAGATGCATCTAGTAAATTAGATAACTTAAAAGTCGATAACGTTGATATTAATGGTAATACCATTAGTACACTCGATACTAATGGTAACCTCGTACTGAGTCCAAATGGTTCTGGTTCAGTTGACGTTGCTACTTCTAAAATTACAAGCGTGGTTGATCCTACATCAAATCAAGATGCTGCTACTAAGAAATATGTTGATGACCAATTTGCTGGTGGTTCTGTTATCTTTACAATTAAAGATGATGCATTAAATACAGATACCGTTTCTGGTCAAGAGACTCTTACATTTAACGGTGATAGCTGGTTAACGACAGCAGTTACCAATAATACTGTAACTATTACGCACGATACATCTGGTGTAGTTGCAGGAACATATGGTTCTGCCACGCAAATTCCAGTTTTCACTGTTGATGACCGTGGCCATATCGATTCAGCCGGTTCAGTTGCAGTTGCTACAGATCTTACAGTTGCTGGCGATACTGGTTCAAACCAAGTTATCTCACTTCTAACAGATACACTGACTATTCAAGGTGGTACCAATATCCACACAGTGGCATCTGGTGGTGATACAATTACGATTCACCTCGACTCAGATGTTCGGAACCTTTCTGGTCTTGATGTTACTGGTGCAGTTGATATTACTGGTGACCTTGATGTTGATAATATCAATATTAATGGCAACACTATTATTTCAACTAATACAAATGGTAATATTAACCTTACGCCAAATGGCTCGGGTGAAGTTGTTGCTTCAACATTAACAGTTAGCGATTTAACTGATAATCGTATTGTTATTGCTGGTACATCTGGTGCTCTGGAAGACGACCTTAATCTTACATGGAACGGCTCTGCTCTTGGTGTAACTGGTACTATTACCCATACTGGTACGCAAAATACCACTGGTCAGTTAAACGTCGATAATATCAGACTTGATGGCAATACAATTAGTTCAACTGATGGTTCAAATGTACTTTATATTGATCCATCACCGGTTGACTCAGATGGTGGTACTCTTGTAATTCGCGGTAACCTTACCGTACAAGGTACACAGACAATTGTTAATTCAACTACAGTTTCTATCAACGACCTAAATATGGTTCTTGCAGATTCTGCAGCAAATGCTACAGCTGCTGATGGTGCTGGTATTACAATTGGTGGTGCAGGTTACTCAGGAACTCAGGCAACATTTACATATAATGGCGCTAATGACGAATGGGAGATGAACAAAACCCTTAACTTAACCGATTCAAACTCTCTTGAATTTGGTGGTGTTAATTGGAAAGAGGTGATGGAAGATCACCTTGTTAATAGCGTTTTCGTTGAAGGCGAAGGCCTCGATATCACATATGATGACGGTTTAAATACTATTACATTTGCAGCTGAACTAGCTAGTTCTTCTAACAAGGGTGTGGCAAGTTTTAATGCAAACGAATTTACTGTTACTTCGGGAGCAGTAGTTCTTGCTACGATCGACGGCGGAACATTCTAAGTATAAATAAAGTAAAGTCTAGGATATTTTTATATCCTAGACTCTAAACTAAAAGCCTTTTTTAAGGAATTAATATGGCAAAAGTCTTACTCAAAAAATCCTCTGTTGGGAATAACGCCCCAGGCACTGGTGATCTCGAATATGGTGAGGTTGCTATTAACTATGCCGACGGTCGACTTTATTACAAAAATTCCTCAAATCAAATTAAAAACTTTATCGATTCGGACGTTTTAGATGCAACGTATATCCGAAGTGTTTTAGACGACCCATCCCCAGAATTAGCTACTAATCTAGAAATTCATGGACATAGGATCACAAATGATACTTATGGTCCCGGATCTTATATCGGTCTTCAGGAATATTATATCGGTGACTCAGCACAACAAGCCGTGTTTGCTAGTAGAGAAGATGTTAATATTATTGTTGATACAAATAATGGTTCTTTAACTGGATCTTTTAATGTTTTACACGGTGATAGTGATGTAAACTCAGCGACTACTATTTTTAGTGTAGAAGAAAGTGGCAATATCACTGCTTATGGCAATATCATATTTGATAGCGCCAGTAAAATTACCAATCTTGCGTACCCGTCTGACTTTGCCGATGCAGCAAATAAGGGATATGTTGACAATCAGGATTCTCTTAAGGTAAGCAAATCAGGCGACACTATGTCTGGTAATCTGAGTATGGGAAATTTCCGTGTTACAAATTTAAGTTCACCTGCAGTTGGTACCGACGCTGTTAATAAAACGTACGTCGATGATGCAATTGCAGCAGGCGTAGGATCAATCGATTTCCCATTTGGTGATTACGGTTTAGTCGATTCGGAAGCACAAGTTGATCCGTTTGGCATACCTTATACAAACAGTAACTGGGATATGCTCACAACCCCAACAAATAGTCTGCCTGTGGTAGATTTAAATTCATAATATAAATTTAAGAGGAATACACTAATGCCTACACAGGTCCAGTTTAGAAGAGGCTCAACAAGTCAGAATAATGCATTTACTGGCGCTGTTGGGGAACTTTCCGTAGATACGGATATTAGCACGCTTAGAGTACACGATGGTTCAACGGCCGGTGGAACAGAAATTGTAAATCTTGCTTCCGCGCAGACAATATCAAATAAAACTATTGGAAGTCATTTGGTTCCAGCTGTAGATAGCGCATACGATCTCGGTAGTCCAACCTATAAATGGAAAGATTTGCATCTAAGCGGTAATACCATTTATCTTGGTGATGCCTTAATTCATTCGACTGGTAGTGCTATTCGACTTCCCGTCGGATCAGTTATCGGGTCTAGCGGTTCTATTTTAGATTCCGCAGGTGCCCTCCAGGCATTTTCTGTTACAGATGCTGGTGGCGATGGGTCTATGACATATAATGCTGGTACTGGGGTATTTACCTACACCGGGCCAAGCGCAACTGAAGTAAGAGCGCACTTTTCGGCAGGGACCGGTATTTCAGTTTCCTCTGGTGTAATTTCTTCTAATGACGGTCAAATTGTTCATGATAACTTAAGTGGATTTGTAGCTAACGAACATATTAATCACACTAGCGTAACTTTAACAGCTGGTTCCGGTTTAACTGGTGGTGGTGATATTAGTGCTTCAAGAACATTCAACGTTGGCGCTGGTACAGGGGTTACAGTTTCAGCTGATGCGATTTCAATTGGTCAAGATGTTGCAACAACTGCAAATGTTACATTTGCAACAGTGGGAACAACTGGCAATGTTGTAGTAGGGGGTAACTTACAGGTAAACGGTACTACTACAACCATCAATTCAGAAAACTATTCTGTTTCTGATAATATGATCTATATGAATGCAGGTGAATCATCAGGTTCTCCCACACTTTCGATTGACGTGGGTTGGGCAGCAAACGTAAATGATGGTGGATCATACACTCATGTAGGTATGTTTCGTGACGCTACAGATGATCGCTTTAAGGTATTTGGCGCATATACACCAGAACCAGATGCTGCAGTCGAAATTAATACAGGTCACGCATCATTCGCACTAGCAGATTTCCAGGCAGCTACATTCCACGGTGCATTAAGTGGTAATGCCTCAACTGCAACAAGCGCTGCAGCTTGGACTACTGGGCGCACCATTACCCTAACCGGCGATGTTACTGGGGTATCTGGTTCATTTAACGGGTCGAGTAACTTATCATTTGCCACTTCATTATCAGCTAATACAGTTACATCATCTGAACTTTCCGGGGCAGTATCCCTCGTAATTTATAACTCAGCTGGTACAGCACTGAAAACACTGTACGGCGCAGGCTCATAAATAGAGTAAAATAGGAATAGAATATGGCAAATCCATCTAGCAGACAAGGTCTTATCGATTACTGTTTAAGAAGACTCGGAAATCCGGTTATTGAAATCAATGTGGATATCGATCAACTAGAAGATAGAGTTGACGAAGCATTGCAGTATTGGCAAGAATTTCATGCTGATGCGACATATAGAACCTATGTGTCTTATCTAGTTACTCAAGATGATGTCGATCGTGAATATATTGAAGTAAATCCAAACATTCTGTCTATAACAAGAATGTTTAATATCTCATCTTCTTTTGGAGGAAGTTTTAACTTTTTTGATATTAAGTATCAAATGATGTTAAATGATATTACCGATCTTCAAAACTTTGCTGGAGATCTTGCATATTATGAACAGCTAAATCAATATCTCACGACTCTTGATATGCAATTAAATGGTTATCCACAAGTAACTTATTCTAGACATATGAATCGTCTTTATATTCATGGTGATTTTAAAGATAAAGACATTGTGGCCGGTCAATATATCGTTTATGAAGCATATAGAACCGTAGATTCTGCAAGTCATACTAAAGTATGGAACGATATGTGGTTGAAAGAGTATACTACAGCATTAATTAAGCAACAATGGGGTGCAAACCTAATCAAATTTGAAGGCATGCAACTTCCAGGTGGCGTGACTCTTAATGGAAGACAAATATTCGATGATGCTTCAAATGACATAGAAAGATTAAGAGAAAGAATGAAGTTGGAACATGAAATGCCCGCTGACTTCTTTGTAGGATAAACTATGGCAACTAATCATTATTTTAGCCAAAAGGTTAAATCAGAACAAAATCTTTATGAGGATATTATCATAGAATCTCTTAAGATCTATGGTCAAGATGTTTATTATCTTCCTAGAGATATTGTAAATGAAGATAAAATTTTAGGTGAAGATGTTCCTTCGCGTTTCAATTCTGCATATAAAATAGAAATGTATATTGAAAATACTGAAGGTTTTGACGGTGAAGGTGATTTGTTTACTAAATTTGGCGTAGAAATTCGTGATACTGCCACCTTTATCGTATCAAGAAAACGTTGGGGACATACTGTTGCCAAATATGATAATGAAATTAATTCAGCCAGACCTAGGGAAGGAGATGTAATTTATCTCCCTCTTTCCAATTCAATGTTTCAAATTATGGCTGTTGAGCATGAACAACCATTTTACCAATTAAGCAATCTTCCAACTTACAAAATGCGGTGTGAATTATTCGAATATAGCGACGAGGATCTAGATACCGGAATCGATGCTATTGATGATATTGAAAGAAGATATTCTTATGAATATCAATTAACTCTAGATAGTTCATCATTTGGATGGGAAATTGGTGAAACGGTTAATCAAACTTTATCTACTGGCGTAATTATATCCGGTGAAGTTTCAAAATTTTCAGATTCTGATAATATTCTACATCTAATTCACGTTGGAGCAGATGATGGCAATTATCATACATTCGTAACTGGTAGGTCAGTTATTGGTACAACGGACCAAGATTCAGATGGTTTAATTTATGATTTAAGATATTCAGTATCAGGTGTTATTGCAGTAAATGAAATTAATCAACTTGCTGAAAATGAAAAGAATACATATTATGACACAACAGAAACTGATTTATCATTCTTAGACTTCAGTGAAAGTAATCCGTTTGGAGATCCACAATAATGTTAGGTAGCCATTTTTATCATGAAAGAATTCGTAAAAGTGTAGCTATGTTTGGCTCACTTTTTAATAACATTTATGTAATTAGAAAAAATTCTGCTGATAAAGTCATTAGTCAAGTACGGGTTCCTTTATCTTATGCTCCTAGTGTAAGCTTTTTAGATCGTATTAGGGAAAACCCAGATTTAAATCAAGATACAAAAGTATCTGTTAAATTGCCCAGAATGTCATTTGAGATTATATCATTCCAATATGACTCTCAAAGACAGTTGCAGAAAATGAATAATCTTAATAAAGGAAGTGGCAATAGTCGCAATAAGATTTATAGTTTTACTCCGTATACTTTAGGATTTCAATTAAATGTATACACAAAAACTCAAGATGATGCACTTCAGATCGTAGAACAAATTTTACCATTTTTTAGCCCACAATATACTTTAACTATTAAACCATTTTCCGATTTTAATGATATTAAAGAAGATGTTCCAATTACATTAAATGGTATTACATACTCAGATACATACGAAGGTTCTTTAGATCAGAGACGTATTATTCAATATACATTAGATTTTACGATGACTGCTAATTTTTATGGTCAAATTACTGAAACGAATATTATTCGCAAATCAAATATTGATATATTTACTAGTACTGGTATTGATTCGGATGGAGCATTTGCATATTTTAGTCCATCGTCCAGAGTAATAGTTGAACCAAATCCATTAAATGCGTCACCTGATAGTGATTATGGATTTACAACATCAATTTACAATTATGAAGATAGCGCATGAGTGATTCAGATAGATTTAAAACAGATTATGAATATTCAAGAGAAACTTTATTTGACCTAATTAATAAAGGTCGTAATGCTCTTGAGGATATGATTGAAGTTGCCCGCGAGAGTGAACACCCACGGGCGTTCGAAGTACTATCTGGGCTGATTAAGAATGTTGCTGATGTAAATGATAAACTTATGGATCTAAATAAGAAGCATAAAGATTTTAACGAAAAAGAAAAGCCACAACAAATTAACCCTACTACAAATAATTTGTTTGTGGGATCCACTATTGAATTGCAAAAACTTTTGCAAGGCCAAATGAAACCTAGTAATGTTGTTGACATAACCCCGAGGTTAAACAAAGATAATGAATGATGAAGCGTTAGGCCGAAATCCGAACGTTAAAAAAGATGGTATAATTCAAGGTTGGTCGGAAGAAACAATCCAAGAATATATAAGATGCATGCAAGATCCTGCGTATTTTGCAAAAACACATTGTAAAATTATTTCTCTTGATAAAGGTTTAGTTAACTTTAAACTTTATCCTTATCAAGAAAAAATGTTTAATCATTTTAATACGAATCGATTTAGTATTGTTCTCGCCTGTCGTCAGTCAGGTAAGTCAATTTCTTCTGTCGCTTATCTATTGTGGTATTCAATTTTCCATTCTGAAAAAACAATTGCAATCCTAGCAAACAAAGGTTCAACGGCTAGAGAAATGCTTTCTCGCATTACACTTATGCTTGAAAACCTGCCGTTTTTCTTACAGCCTGGAACAAAAGTTTTAAATAAAGGTTCAATTGAGTTTAGCAATAATTCAAGAATTATTGCAGCTGCAACTTCAGGATCTTCTATTCGCGGTATGTCTGTTTCATTACTGTATCTTGACGAATTTGCATTCATTGAACGCGCCTCGGAATTCTATACATCGACATATCCCGTTATTTCATCCGGTAAAGAAACAAAAGTTATTATTACTTCTACTGCAAATGGTATTGGTAATATGTTTTATACGATTTGGCAGGGGGCAATTCAAGGAACGAATACTTACAAACCATTCCGCGTTGATTGGTGGGACGTTCCTGGCCGTGACGAAGCTTGGAAGCGTGAAACGATTATTAACACGTCACAGCTTCAGTTTGATCAGGAATTCGGTAACACGTTCTTTGGTACTGGCGATACGCTGATTAACGCTGAAACTCTTATGAAAATGAAAGCCATTGATCCAATTAAAGTACTCGAAAATGGCTACATGTTAGTTTATGAAGAAACTAAAGAAAATCATGATTATATTGTTTTAGTAGATGTTTCGAAGGGAAGAGGACAGGACTATTCTACGTTTAACGTCATCGATGTGACTTCTAGACCCTTTAAACAGGTCGCAGTGTATCGAAACAATTCTATTTCTCCAATACTCTTCCCAGACATTATTTATAAGTATGCAACTTCTTACAACCAGGCATATGTAATTGTTGAATCCAATGACCAGGGGGTTTTAGTAACACGTGGTCTATATCATGAACTAGAATATGAAAATATGCATATATCATCTGCGTTAAAATCGGATGGCATTGGCATTGAAATGACTCGTAAAGTAAAACGTTTAGGTTGTTCTGGAATTAAAGATATTATTGAAAACAATAAACTAATTATTAATGATACAGAAACTATTTTAGAATGTTCTACATTTGTAGCTAAATCTCAATCATATGAGGCAAGTGAAGGCAATCATGATGACTTAATGATGAATTTAGTTATGTTCGGATATTTCGTAACTACCGAAATGTTTAAAGATATGACCGATATTAATATCAAAGAAATGATGTTTAGAGATAGAATGCAACAAATCGAACAAGATATTGTTCCATTTGGATTTATAGATGATGGCACTGATGCTATTGCTGATTGGGAACAACAAGAAAGAGATAGAAATAATCCATGGGCTGTGGAGTACGGTAGAATACATTTCTAAATACTATTTATTATAAATAGAAGTAATGAATATAACCGTATTATGATTAACATATAATTTAACTCAAAGGGAAAGAGTCATGGCAGTATCAGAATCTCCGGCGATTACCGTAAAAGAGATTGACCTTACTGGTGTAGTTCCTAACGTAGGTTCAACCACCGCAGCTTTTGTTGGTAACTTTAATTGGGGTCCAGTCGATTTACCAATTTTAGTATCAGATGAAGCAGGTTTAGTTTCAATTTTCGGAAGCCCATCTAAAGACAATTCAATCGATTTTCACTCAGCAGCATACTTTTTAAGATATGCAAGTTCACTCTATGTTCTTAGAGAAGCAACTGAAGGTGTAAGTGAAAGTCTTAATGCAGCAGACGCAAGAGCACTTAATACTGCTCGCGTTAAAAATTTAACTTCATTTGATTTTCAATTATCCTCACTTGATTCAGATGAGAATACCTTTATTGCAAAATATCCAGGAGAAATGGGCAACTCATTAAAGGTTGCTTGGCTTTCTGCAGTAGATAGCGCAGAAGATCCTGTATTTACAGGTTGGACTTATGCAAATAATTTTGACGGTGCTCCTATTACTTCTTCATACGCATCTAGCAGAGGCGCTACTAACGATGAAGTTCATGTAGTAGTTATAGATGAAGATGGTGCTTTCACTGGCGCAAGAGGAACAGTTCTAGAAACTTTTGCCTTCACTTCAACTGCATCAGATGCAAAGGCTACTGATGGTACTTCTAACTATATTTTAGATGTCATTAATTCAAGATCTAATTATATTTGGATGGCTGGATTTGGAGATCTTGCCGATTCAGATTGGGCATCTACCGTTGGTACAGTGGCAACAAATACTAAAGATTACAAGTTGGGTACCCCTGCAGCTAAAACGCTTTCACTTGTATCTGGTGCTAATTCAGCCGAATTTACAAGTACTGAATATGCTACTGGTTTCGACAGATTCGAAGATGTTGATAATATCCAAATAGACTTTATGATTGCTCCTGGAATGAGTTCTAGAGTTTCTCAAACTACAGTCGTTAATGATATGATCGCAATTGCCCAAGGTATTCGCAAAGATTGTGTCGTTATTTCGTCACCTGCGCGTTCGGATGTGATTACATCGTCTGCTCCAAATACTGATGTAATTGAAACCGCAAAAACTTTCACATATTCATCATATCTATTCTTAGATAATAACTATTTAAAAGTCTATGATAAGTATAATGATCAGTATGTGACTATTCCTGCAGCTTCATCTACGGCTGGTATTATGGCTGCTTCAGATAATGATACTGCAGCTTGGTATTCACCAGCTGGTCAAAGACGTGGTACATATCTAGGTATTACAGGATTGGCTTATACACCTAATAAAACTGAAAGAGATCTTCTTTACAGAAATGGTATTAACCCAGTTGCTAATATCCCTGGTCAAGGCGTTCTTCTCTATGGCGATAAAACACACATGGCAAGACCTTCAGCATTCGATCGTATTAACGTACGTCGCTTGTTCCTGGTTATCGAAAGAGCAATTGCAATTGCTGCTCGTAACGTTATGTTCGAATTTAACGATGAATTCACTCGTGCAGAATTCGTTAATATCGTAGAACCATTCCTAAGAGAAATCAAGGGAAGACGTGGTATTACTGATTTCCGTGTTGTTGCTGATGAAACTAATAATACACCAGCAGTAATTGATAGAAACGAATTCATATGTTCGATCTTCATTAAACCAGCTCGTTCAATTAACTTTGTTACACTTAACTTTGTGGCAGTTAGAACAGGCGTGGAATTTGATGAAGTAGTCGGTTCAGTATAATAGAGCGCAGGAGATAAAAAATGGTTCTCGCAGTAGACGATTTTAAAGCCAAACTAAAGGGCGGTGGCGCTAGAGCAAACTTGTTCAAAGCCACAATTAACTTCCCAGCTTATGCACGTGGAAATGTAGAACTTACATCTTTCTTGTGTGAAGCTGCACAATTACCGGCATCAGTGATGGGAGTCATCACTGTTCCATTCCGTGGTAGACAGTTAAAAATTGCAGGTGATCGTACGTTTGACGTTTGGACACCAACTATTATTAACGATACCGACTTTGCAGTCCGTAATGCCATGGAGCGTTGGATGAATGGCATCAATGCACATTCTGCAAATAGTGGATTGACAAATCCGGTTAGATATCAAGCAGATCTATTAGTTGAACAATTAGATAGAGATGAAAGAGTTCTAAAGTCATATAACTTTAGAGGTTGTTTCCCTACTAATATTTCAGCAATTGATCTTGCTTATGGAACAAACGATGATATTGAAAGATTCACCGTTGAATTCCAAGTTCAATATTGGGAATCAAATACTACTTCCTAATATATGGATATATAGATTAGACTGGGCGGAAACGCCCAGTCTTTTAAACGATAGGATGTAAAATGGCAGAGAATAATTTAAAACTTTTTGGTTTTGAGATTCGAAGATCTAAATCACAAGAAACTGAAGATAAAAACTTAAAATCTATTGTTCCAAAGGTAGATGAAGATGGTGCTGGTTATGTTACTGCATCTGGCTCTTATTTTGGGCAATACATCGATATCGACGGCGATAAATCAAAAGACAATTCCACTCTAATTCAAAAATATAGAGGAGTGGCAATGCATCCTGAAGTCGATGCTGCTATTGAAGATATTACAAACGAAGCGGTTTCAGGTGGTGATGAACTTGCCGTTAAATTAGATATGGATAAAGTAGAATTATCTAAATCCATTAAGACAAAAATTCAAGAAGAATTTGACGATATTCTCTATATGTTGAAATTTCAAGACTTAGGTCACGATATTTTCAGATCATGGTACGTTGATGGTAGAAAAGTTTATCATCTTGTAGTTGATGAAAAAAATCCTAAAAAAGGTATTCTTGATATTCGTCCAGTTGACTCTGCAAAGGTTCGCAAAGTAAAAGAGATCATCAGAAAGAAAGATCCAATTACTGGAGCAACTATTATTGAAGGCCAAAACGAATATTACATTTATCAGGAAAAGCCCGGTGAACAGAATAGTGGGATCAGATTAACTAAAGATTCCGTAGTTTATGCTACATCAGGTTTGCTTGATGCATCACAGAAACATGTTGTATCATATTTGCATAAAGCATTAAAACCTATTAATCAATTGCGGATGATGGAAGATTCTCTTGTCATCTATCGTCTTGCCCGTGCACCAGAACGTCGCATTTTCTATATTGATGTCGGCAATCTACCTAAAGGTAAAGCTGAAGAGTATATGAAAGGCATTATGACTCGCTATCGTAATAAGCTTGTCTATGATGCTGGTACTGGCGAAATTAAAGACGATCGTAAGCATATGTCAATGCTTGAAGATTTTTGGCTACCTAGACGTGAAGGCGGCCGTGGTACTCAAATTGACACGCTGCCAAGTGGCCAGAACCTTGGTGAGATTGATGATATCGTTTACTTCCAAAAAAGACTTTACAGATCACTGAACGTTCCAATTAATAGACTTGAACAGGAATCTCAATTTTCTCTAGGGAGATCGACTGAAATTTCAAGAGACGAATTAAAATTCCAAAAGTTTATTGATCGTCTTCGTCGTAGATTCTCTATTCTTTTCCGCGAAATGCTTAAGCGTCAAATTATTTTAAAAGGCATTATTACTGAGGAAGATTGGGAAGACATATCAAATAATATTAATTTTGAATTTGTGCGTGATAACCATTTCACAGAATTAAAAGAAGCTGAATTACTTAGAGAAAAACTACAGACTCTTGACCAAGTTCAGCAATATGTCGGTGAATACTTCTCTAAAGAATGGGTAATGAAAAACATCCTACGCTTTGACGATGATCAGATTAAACAAATGACTAAACAAGTGGAAAGTGAAGGTCCTGCTCAGGATGAAATTGATCAGGCATACAATGATCAACAAGCAGCTGCAGTCCCTAAACCGGAACCTAAAGCCTCACATACTATAAATTTGAAAGTAGCTAAATAAGGAGTTATTATGGCTGAAGAATATGAAGTGGCGGATGAAAATCCTATTTCTAAAATGGTTGATTATATTAGCCATTCGGAGTACCAAAAAGCAAATGAAATTTTTAATGAACTTTTAGGACAGAGAGTATCAGATTCTCTTGATCAGGAAAAAATTGCAGTTGCTCAATCAATTTATTCTGATGACGAAGAATACACTGAAGAAGAACTTGAAGATGCTTTAGAAGATGAAGAAGAAGAAGAAGATGAAGAATCTTTCGAAGATGACGAATAATTTTATCAAATTTAAAAAATTGAATTTGTATAAATAAGCTTATATTAATTAAAAAAGCGTATCAAATGAAAAATTTTATTGAATTTAGAGAGTCTACTAAAAACAGCATGCCTCCTGGAGAGCACGTTTACGATTCTAAATTAAATAAACATAATATTATGATACATAAAGAAAAGAATAAATTTGTAGCTTATATTGACATGGAGAGACTTAGTTCATTTAATTCTCTTGAAGATGCTAAAAAGGCTGCAATGCAATTTATAAAAATGGCCGGGGGCAAATAATGAAGCTGATTACAGAATACACTGAAAACGATGTCAGATGCATTATCGAAAAGAAAGAGAACGGAAGTAAAAATTTCGTTATTGAAGGTATTTTTGCTCAGGCCGAAGGTAAAAATAGAAATGGACGTGTTTATCCCAAATCCGTTATGGAAGGGGCAGTTAACAAATACGTTACAGATCAAGTGAAAACTGGAAGAGCAGTTGGAGAATTAAACCATCCTGATGGTCCAACTGTAAATCTAGATAAAGTATCCCATCTCATTACCGACCTCCGTATGGAAGGTAATAATGTGATGGGTAAAGCACGCATACTGAATACTCCCATGGGTCAAATAGTTCAAGGTTTACTAGAGGGTGGTGTTCAACTGGGTGTTTCAACTCGTGGTATGGGAAGTCTCGAACAGAGAAATGGCATTATGTATGTCAAAGACGATTTCATGTTGAATACCGTCGACATCGTCCAGGATCCATCTGCACCTCAAGCTTTCGTTAATGGAATTATGGAAGGTGTCGACTGGGTATGGAATAATGGTATTATCGAAGCTCGAGAAATTGAAAGAATTGAGACTGAAATTAGAAAAACTCCGAAAGCAGGCCTTTATGAGGCTCAGGCTCGCGAGTTCAAGAATTTCCTCTCGTTACTGAAAAACAAATAGGAGAGTCACATGACTAGTCAAATTAAAGGACAGGATGTTGAGCTCGATGATGACGAGAATGTTGTTGAAGCTCACGATCCTAAAAATGCCGAAGAACAGTCAATTGCTTCCGTAAAAAGCGCAGGAGCTGCAGGTAAATCTGCTGCAAAGCGTAAAGGCGATAAGAGCAATTCTGAACCAATGCAAAAAGGACCAAAGGCTGAAGATTACGATTTCTCGGATGATCTAGAAGCCCTAATTTCCGAAGAAGCAACCCTATCCGAAGGATTCAAGGGTAAAGCCGCAATCATTTTCGAAGCAGCGATTTCATCAAAGCTAACAGAAGAAGTTGCACGTCTCGAAGAACAGTATGAAACCCAACTTCAGGAAGAAGTCGATTCATTCAAAGCCGATATGGTTGAGAAGGTTGATGGATACTTGAACTACGTAGTTGAAAACTGGATGAAAGAGAATGAAGTTGCAATTCAAAACGGTCTCCGTGCTGAAATTGCAGAAGAATTCATGGATAAGCTACAAGCACTCTTTGTTGAGTCTTATATTGCTGTTCCAGATTCCAAAGTCGACCTAGTTGACGATCTGGCCGAACAGAAGGAAGCTCTTGAAGCTACTCTGGACGAACAGACTGCAGACATGATCGCAATGAAAGAAGAGCTGGAAACTTACAAGCGTTACGAAGTTATCCGTGAAGCAGCTCGTGGTCTTGCAGAAACCGAAGTTGAAAAGCTTGTTAAGCTTTCTGAAGATATTGACTTTGAAGGCGAAGAAATCTTTGCTGATAAGGTTAAGACTATCAAAGAAGCTTATTTCAAAAAAGCTGCTAAAACTTCAACCTCACTTGTAGAATCAGTCGAAGAAACAGAATCTGAAGAAATTCAGGTATCAGGTTCAATGGCTGCCTACGTCACCGCCTTAAGAAAAACAAATAAGTAATTTAGGAGAATCACAAGATGGAATCTTATGATCGTTTAGTAGAAAAGTGGGCACCAGTGCTCAATGAAGGACACAGCATCAAGGACGCACACCGTCGTGCAGTTACTGCTGTTGTTCTAGAAAACCAAGAGAGAGCATTTGCAGAGCAGTCAGCTCAGCAGAACTATCTTGCAGAAGCTGCTCCAGCAAACAACACAACTGTTGCTGCTAACTGGAACCCAGTTCTGATTTCACTTGTACGTCGTTCAATGCCTAACATGATGGCATATGACGTTGCAGGTGTTCAGCCAATGACAGGTCCAACCGGCCTTATCTTCGCAATGAAGTCACGTTATAAGAAAACCAAAGCTGGCGTTGTATCCGGTGATGAAGCACTCTTCAATGAAGCAGCTGTTGGATTCTCAGGCGACTCAGCAACAACTGGTAACGGTTCTTCAGGTCCTTCAGGTCTTTATGGTCTTACAGATGACTCATCAACTGGTCTTCGTACCACTGACAGCAGCATCGATGACTCACGTACCGGTCCTTATGCTGGCGATGCTTACACTACTGCTGAAGCAGAAGCTCTTGGCGACGGTGTTGGTGAAGGTTTTGCTGAAATGGGCTTCACAATCGAAAAAGCAACCGTTACTGCAAAGTCACGCGCTCTGAAAGCAGAATACACTCTAGAACTTGCACAGGACCTTAAGGCTATCCACGGTCTTGATGCAGAGACAGAGCTTGCAAACATTCTGTCAACTGAAATCCTTGCAGAAATCAACCGTGAAGTTATCCGTACTATCAACAGCCAAGCTAAAACTGGTTGCTTGACTTCAAACGTTGCTACTAAAGGTATCTTCGACCTTTCAACAGACGCTGATGGCCGTTGGTCAGTGGAAAAGATCAAAGGTCTTATCCTTCAGCTTGAAAGAGAAGCTAACACTATTGCAAAAGAAACACGTCGTGGCAAGGGTAACTTCGCTATCGTTTCTTCAGACGTTGCTTCTGCTCTTGCAGCTTCAGGCATGCTTGACTATGCACCAGCTATGTCAACTGCTCTTAACGTAGACGATACTGGCAACACTTTTGCTGGCGTTCTTAACGGCCGTATGAAGATTTATATCGACCCATACGCTGTTGCTGACTACGTAAACGTTGGCTACAAGGGTACTAACCCATACGACGCAGGTGTATTCTACTGCCCATACGTACCACTAACTATGGTTCGTGCCGTTGCTGAAGAATCATTCCAGCCTAAAATTGGTTTCAAGACTCGCTACGGCATGGCTTCAAACCCATTCGTTGGTTCAGCTCCTGCTGATGGTCTTGCAACTGCAAAAACCAACCAGTATTA
>OCVQ010000779.1_pt1 | contig 27286 bp, 26 predicted proteins | sample 1539061 | NCBI WGS metagenome assembly OCVQ01 (sample SAMEA3355526, study PRJEB22509) | marine metagenome | biome: marine; feature: river plume; material: water | place: USA | collected 2010-08-08 | depth 0.5 m | reverse complement strand
AGAAACCTCGCTTAAATTTTGAGTGAAAAAGTTCAATTTTATTTGACGACATACAGAAATTGAAGGAATTGAATACGATTTTGATTCTGACAAGTTAAGACCGGCCTCAATGGAAATTTTGGATCGTCTGTTTGATTTCTTAGAATTAAATCAAAACTTAGTAGTTGAAATTAACTCCCATACTGATTGTAGAGGAAGTGATACGTATAATCAAAAACTATCTGCGCGTCGTGCAAAGTCATGTGTAGACTATCTACTTTCAAAAGGAGTTCCTAAAGATCGATTGACGTCAAAAGGATATGGTGAGTCAGAACCTAACTTCCTTAAGGACGAAGATAAACAAGCAGCACTTGATGCTGAGGGTAACCGAATTATGCTCACGGAGGCATATATTAACAGTATTGAAAGCAAAGACGAACAAGAAGTGCTTCATCAGTATAACAGACGAACTTCATTTAAGGTTGTCGGTGAAGATTTCCAGGTGATTTCGAAATAATAAGTTAAACACTTTCTTATTTTTACTGGATGATTGAAATTAAGCAACTGAATTCGGATGATATCATGATAGTGAATCATCTAGCGCATGAAATTTGGCCATCAACGTTTAGAGATATTTTATCGAAGGAACAGATAAGCTACATGCTGGATTGGATGTATTCGATAGAAACGTTGCAAGAGCAAGTTCAAACAGGCTATCTTTATTATTTAGCAACGTTAGACGGAGTAGCTGTTGGATTTTTAGGATTGGAGCCTAATTTTCCGGATCAAAATCAACTGCGCATTCACAAATTGTATGTCAAACCATCTATGCAAAAAAAGGGAGTTGGAAGAGCACTGATAAACCATTCTATTGATATTGCCTTTGATCTTGATCAAACTAGTTTGCATTTGAATGTAAACAAATTTAATAACGCGGTTGATTTCTATAAGCACGTGGCCTTTCGCATAACTAAGGAAGAAAATATTGATATTGGTAAAGGATACTTAATGGAAGACTTTGTAATGGAGTTGATGTTGAAATAATAATTAAACAATCATTTTCTTTCCACAATTAAAATGTCCTTTTGGGCAAGATTTATGGCCATGTAATCCACAAGGTCGACATTCCAAGTCTTTCACTTCTTTCACTTCAGAATCATCTGAGAGTGGTCCAAACCCGAAATTTGGAACAGTTGAACAGAAAAATGCCGTTACTGGAGCATTAACCGCAGAAGCTAGGTGTAATGGTCCGGAATCGTTTACAAATGTTCGCGTAGCCTTTTGAATCAATGCTGCCGATTCCAATAGGTTAAGTTTACCGCTCAAATTAATTATACTTTCCATTGATGCATCATTAAGAATTGATTCACACAATTCAAAGTCATCTTTTCCACCAAGTAAATAAATTGTTTTTCTTATTCCAATTTTTCTAATTAACTCTAGCCATTTTTCTTTAGGCAATTGTTTTGTATACCAAACAGAAGCTGGGGCGAGGCAATAAAATTCATCAGATAGGTATGATTGAACAGAAGCCATTTCTTTTTCTGAAGGAAACAATTCTGGACGTGTTTTAGGCGAACAACCGAATTCAGATATTAACTTTAAATTCCGTTCAACCTCATGTGTTCCATCTCCAATTGAGTGATCAAACGATTTTGTGTACATGAACGAGAATGGGTTCTTTTTAAAGCCATATCGTTTTTTGCCTTTTGAAAAACCAGCGATCATTCCCGAACTAGCAAAACGATGTAAATTTATGACGAGATCATATTTTGTCGCCCGACATTGTTTGATTAAACGAAGAATAGCTTTCCATTTGCCAGAGGACTTATCAAACGTAATAACTTGATTTATTTTTGGATTCCCTATAACCAGTGACTCGTTTCCTTTTTTTAGGAGAAAGTCAATTTTAGCTTCAGGAAATACGCGTTTTAATTCACTCACAACCGGAGTTGCCAAAATTACATCACCTAGAAAAGCAGTTTGAATAATTAGAATTCGTTTCACAGAACAAATTTACATTTATTTCAACAAGGTAACGTGACCTCTTTTAATGATTTCGACACCATCACCATCATGAAGCTTAACAAAGTAAACATAGGTTCCAGTGTTAGCCATTTTACCGCTCAATTTAATTCTTCCGTCCCAGCCATCATTTGGGTTTGAGGTTTTAAAAATAACCTGACCCCATTGGTCAAAAATAGAAAAGTCATATCCATTTTCATCGAAATCACTTAGAACTGGTTTGAATATTGGATTGATTCCATCTGGTGTAAAGGCATTTGGAATATAAATTAATGGTGGAACAGTACTGCAGCTTACATTAGAATAACTCGATTCTGAAAAACTATAAATATTCATTCCTTCCACAGCTTCTACATAATAACACACTCTTCCAGTTGAGTAAAGTTCGCTTACATCGTCTTCATGCGAGTAATGTCCATTGGCTAATGAAGCAATTGGGCTTGTTTCAAAAATACCGTTTACTCCTCTGTATATGTTATAGACAAGTAACGATCCGTCAAAATCATAATAAGGCGTCCAATTCAAATAATTGATTTTTTTAACGTCATCATTTTCTATCGTCAATAGAATTGTCGCTGCTTCATTGGATGTCATACTTAATCTACCACAACTATCCACGACTTGAACTCGGTAAACGTAGGATGCTTCATCAACATCCACATCGGTATCAATGTAAGTCATCAACGTTCCTGAAACAGGTAACTGTTCCAACTCTGTGAAAATTCCATTAATTTTCTTTTGAATAGAGATGGCAGGAACATTGGCAGATGCGTCAATGTGAAGTCTTAAATGAATTTCTTTATTACTCACCGTTGCTAATCTTAGATAGTTGAATGCAGGTTGATTTGGTGCTGCAATAAAAATCGAAACTCTATTGGAAAAAGAAATAGCACCAAGTGATGAATAAGCTTGGATGACAAAATCATAAGTTAATGCATCAATTACATCAACAGTGTAAGATGTACCCGTCGTTGAACCTTCTAAAACCCATGTTCCCAAATTGTTTTTACTGTAAACTTCGTAACGGTCAACAGATGGCCAGCCAACATAATTTGACCAATTTAATTGAACGGTTCGATTACAAATATCTAAGGATCTCGTTAAAAATACAGTCGTATGGACATTTGCTTTTGCAGAAGTTTGATATGTTGATGGAATCGAAGAGGTAAAACACGAATCAAAAGCAGCTACTGAATAGGTTAGAGGTCCAACGGTAACATCTGGACTGTATGTATAAGAAGTTGAAGAAATGCCAAACACTTGATCCAATTCTACAATGCTTCCTGCTGCATTTTGAACATAAATTACATATCCGTAAGTGTCTTCTTGGGCATTTTCATTCCAAGTAATTGTTACCTCATTTGTTAAGCTGTCAATTGTAACGGAATATAATACTGGAATATCAGGTGATATTTTATCTTCAAAAATATCCGACTCAATATTGGATGTATAATCACAAGGTTGATTTGGAAGAACAATTTGGTAACTTAATGGAGTTGAACAAATTTGAATTGTATCTCTATAAAAATGAGTTCCATATGGTACGCTATCGTATAAACTCCAAGTTCCAACGGGATATTCTCTGTATATATGGTAGTATGCATTCATTGAAGGAAGTGCCGGGTTAACTGGATCATTCCAGGTCAACAGGGCCACTCCATTATTCGGATTATTTAATGTCAAAAAGATATTTGAAATTGTATCAGAATAATTAATAGCATTGCCGTTACAGCCAGACGCAGTAGCTACATAATAATCATTTTTTTGGAGTATACCAGGATGAATAAAGCTTGTTGTTGCAATGTTTCCGACGGTTCCGATTAGACCATTTTGAACTGAATAAACTTGGTATTCATTAAAGGTTCCAAGAGGATCAGCTAATTGATTCCATGTAAGCGTAACGTCACCAGTTGCATCGGATTGAATGCACGAAATTGTAGGAGCAGCCACAACTCCAGGATTTAGAACGTTAATAGTTACAGTTGCATAACTTACCTTTGGAACTTGACAATAGTCGTCCTGAACTTTGAAAACAAAGTGGTATGGGATTGAAGTCGATGCTTGTCCAGAAGGGTTAACTAGGTGGTCGCATGTTGTTTGCCAACTAAAATCCGTGTTTACGCCTTGTGACATTGTGATTAAAGGAGTTGCGTTTAACGTGGCACAAGGTGCGATTGCACATCCAGTGTTGCTTGTATAGTTCGTACCGAAAAGCAATCCTGTTGCAGAAAGAATGTTATTTTGAGGAGAACCATCTTGTAATAACTCGACATCCGTTGAGCTTAAATTAAATGTTACTAAATCTCCAGCATTAACTGTTGTTTCAAAAGCCCCGGCAAAAGGACCGTTTATCACAGGTTTATTATTATTGCCCGCACAATTCGTAACAATCAATTGCATTTCTCTTTCAACTTCAGCAATCAGCACCCCATTACGAAATGATTGTGCGACAATTTTAACAATGAAGTTTCCGCTATTGTTGGATAAAAAAGTCAAATTTCCTGAACTTGGGTCAACTTGCGCAGGTATATTTCCAGGGTTCATTGAGGTACCTGGAGTTGGAGATAAAGCCGAGAAGCCACTTTCATATACCAATGCTGCCGGTGTTGTTGGTGGATTGTATGTCGCTAAAGGAAAATGATTTAATGCTTCACCAAATTTAATATGAAGGGAATCTAGATCAACATCTACAGCATTCATGTTGTATTCGTATGCTTCACCAACACAACTTGCAAAATAAGGTTCTTGAAGAAATTGAGGGGAATTATCGACACATGTCCCTGCCATTCCACCTGGAATAGGAAACATTTTCGCAGTTAAAGTAATACCTGCGGCAGAAGGGTCGAATAGATTTGTAATAGCTGCGCTTCGAGAAAAATTTTGAAATGTGAAAACCCATCCAGTTGAAGGAGGAGTTCCAGTTAAATTGATTGGCGCAGAACGGTAAATTGCTTTTTCAATTGCGCCAAGTCCATTTCCTCCGCTCGTTCCACTGCCACAATCTAATGGAACTGGTCCACCTGCCACTTGAGTACATGTCGGAGAAACATCACTACTCGAAACATAATTCATTGTAATTGATGATATACTCGGGTGTCCCCAGACATCAAGGGTCTCCGAGCCTGTATTGATTATTGCCCCATTACAATCACGGTAAAAAACCAATTGAAAAACATAATTTCCGCCTTGACATGTCCACGTAATATCACCCCCCATGACATGGGAAGCTTTTCCCGAAAATGAGATAAAAAGTAGAGTTAGTAAGATGAAAACTTGTTTAAACATGTTATTTATATAACGTAAAAAATTGCGTTCTAGTATTATAACGAAAACGAATGAGCTTCGGTTGCTAACCTACACTGATAACAGTGTAATCTTCCCAATTCAAATACTTGTTTGCAAGCTCTTTTATTCTTTCAGGCGTGATGGAACGAACTGCATGAAGTGCATCATTGTAAAAGTCTAAATCTTTCCCTTGTGCCTCAGCGCTTAAAAACAAATCTGTCATTGCATAGGCTCCATCAGCACTTTTTAATAATTGACCGAGCATATAGTTTTTTACCAATTCCAGTTCAGTCTCGGCTACTAATTCAGTTTGCAAACGATTGAATTCGTGCTTAATTTCGCTTAATGTCGGTGCCTGTGCATCCTTTCGAACTTCCGTTGCGATTAAGAAATAACCAATCTCATTCAATTCTGCTAACATAGATCCGATGCCATATGTATAACCTTTATCTTCTCTGATATTCGTCATTAATCTGCTTCCGAAGTAATCTCCAATAATTGTATTTAGGATGAGAAAATCTAAATAATCTGGATGATTTTTATTGAATAGTATTCGCCCTAAGCGTATGGCTGTCTGAACTGCATCGTCCTTTTCAAGGTAATATTCTCCTTTTTTGTTCTCGATTGCGTTTTTATATGTTGGCTGTGACTGAAGCGCAATATCCTGGCAAGCTTCGATAATTTTGAAAATTAAATCTTCTTCAACATTTCCAACAACAACAACTTTAGACAGTCCCTTCAAATAATGTTCGGAGTGGAATTGAATTAATTGATCGCGTGTTATTGTATCAAAATCATTCAAAACCAATGTGTTTGAATAGTATTCGTCTGAAGCAAAAAGTGTACGTTGAAATTCGACCTGCGCCAAATAACTCATTTTACCAAAATTAATTTTCAGTTTTTGTTTTGCATCGTGTAAAAACTCCTTGACTTCTTTTTCAATAAAAGCAACGTTTTTAATTGCATCAACGATTGTATCGAAGATGAAAGCAAAATTTTCACGTAAACAGTAAATTGAAATTACCGAATTTTCCATTGAAACACCTGACTCAAAAAATCCACCTTTACCGTTGATTTCTTCCTCAATTTGAATGGACGATTTTGTTGCTGTTCCAGAAAGTAATAATCCGTTCACGAAATTTGGAATACCTTTCAAGCCTTTGACTTTACCAGCATCGAAATACAAATCAAACCGACACGTTTCGTCTTCCACATCTTTCATGTGATAAAGCGGAGTAAACTTTGAAATCGCGTATTTTTTTGGCGCAATAAATTCAATATGATCAATCGCTTTTAATGCCGGTGGTATAGTTCTATTAATCATTGTGTATTGCTTTTACTTTTAATAGTGAACAGTTCGTTTTTTGTAAAACGATATTTGCTACACGATGAATATCATCTGATGTTATTTTTTGATACATTTCACTTTCGTGATTAATCATGTTAGCATCTCCTAATAATTCGTACGAGCATAAATTCATTGCACGATTTAAAGTCCCTTGGTCTCCAAACTCTTTTGATGTGCGAATTTTATTCATGATTTTTAATAACTCGTCATCAGAAAGATGAATCGTTTTTGCGTTGTCTAATTCTTTCCAAAATGCAGCATCCATTTCTTCAAACGAAACACCATCATTGAGTTTTCCTGAGATCACAAGCAAACCTTCGTCTAAAGATCCCATGACGTAAGCACTGATATTTGAAACTAAATTTTGTTCTTTTTTTAAACTCACGTATAATCTGGAACTTTTATCTCGTCCAAGTGCATCCGACAATGTGTCATAAACGAAGTAGTCCTCATGTTTTCGATCGACCATTCTAAAGACATAATAAAAGGCATCTGCAGGCACTTTTCGTTCAATCGTCTTTTCTCGAAATTCAGTTTGTTTAGGTTCTTTCGGAATATTTCGAATTGGCTTTTCTTGTTTTGGAATATCTCCAAACCATTTTTTAACCATTGTTTTTACGTCATCTAATTCAAGATTTCCAGCAATGCATAAAATCGCATTTGCAGGAGAATAGTGTTTTTTGAAGAACGCTTTCACATCGTCCATTGTTGCGTCCTCAATGTGCTTAATTTCCTTCCCAATTGTTGCCCATTTGTAAGGATGAACAGTATAAACCAAAGGGCGTAATTCTAACCAAACGTCTCCATAAGGTTGGTTTAAATAGCGTTGCTTAAATTCTTCAATTACCACGCTACGTTGTACTTCCAAACTTTTATCAGTAAAAGCCAGAGACAACATTCGATCACTTTCCAACCACAAAGCAGTTTCAATATTGTTCACAGGAAGAACATCGTAATAATTTGTGATGTCATTTGATGTAAAGGCATTGTTTTCTCCACCTGCCAATTGCAACGGAGTGTCGAATTCAGGAATATTTACAGAACCACCAAACATTAAGTGTTCGAATAAGTGGGCAAATCCAGTTTGTTCTTCTGATTCATCGCGTGCACCGACGTCATATAGTGTATTTACAACTGCCATTGGAGTTGTTATATCTTTATGGAAAAGGACCGTTAAGTCATTTTCCAATGTAAACTTATCGTAGTTTATCATTTAAAATTGAAATTTATCATTCGTTTGTTCAGCAATCGCTGTGCGATATTCCGCAATAATTTCGTCAACTATTTCTTTGGCAGGCAGTATTTCATGAATCAATCCAGCAATTTGTCCAATTTCTAATTCACCTTCCACTAAATCGCCTTCAAACATTCCTTTTTTCGCTCTACCACGACCTAAAATTGCTTTTAATTCTTCAACATCAGCGTTTCTTTCGTAAGCTTCTTTCAATTGATTGTAAAATGCATTTTTCACCAATCGAACAGGAGTCAAGTTTTTCAAGGTTAAATCTGTATCACCTTCATTCGCGTCAACAACAACTTTCTTGAAATTTTGGTGAGCACTAGATTCAATCGAGGCTACAAAACGACTCCCGATTTGAACACCGTCCGCTCCTAAATTCATTGCAGCCAACATACCGCGACCTGTTCCAATTCCGCCAGCGGCTATAACCGGAATCTTCACCTTTTCAGTCACCATTGGGATTAAACAGATTGTTGTGGTTTCATCACGTCCATTGTGACCACCAGCTTCAAATCCTTCTACTACAACGGCATCAACACCTGCTTCCTCTGATTTCAAAGCAAATTTCAAACTAGAAACAACATGTACAACTTTAATTCCGTGCGATTTCAAATGCTCTGTCCATGTTTTTGGATTTCCAGCAGAAGTAAAAACGATTGGAACTTTTAAACGGATAATTGTTTCTATATGCTTATCAATATCTGGGTAAAGCATTGGTAAATTGACTGCGAATGGTTTATCAGTAGCTTTTTGACATTTTAAAATGTGTTCCTCTAAAATATGTGGATACATTGACCCAGAACCAATAATTCCTAATCCACCGGCATTAGAAACAGCTGAGGCAAGCTCCCAACCTGAGCACCAAATCATTCCTGCTTGGATTAATGGGTACTCAATATTGAATAAAGTTGTAATACGATTTCTCATGCCTCAAAAATAAGGTTTTCGGCAAACTTTTGCAGGTGTTTTGGCGTCTTATAATTAAATCACTAATTTAGAGTTCAACTATTTGGATATACATGCGATTTCTACTGCTTTCAATATTTTTTATTTCTTCATTGTTTGTGAATGGACAAGAGATTGCGCATGACCATTCAATTCTTCATTCATTTATCGAAAATAAGGGGCAATGGCACGAACAAGTTTTGTTTCAATCTAAATTTGATGGAGGAAATATGTGGGTGCAGCAGAAAAAAATGGTTTTTCATTTACAGGACTTTTCTGGAATGCATGAAGTTCATGCGAATTTCAAAGAGGTTAAAAATCCGAAGCAAAATAGACAAACGGTCGTACACTTGAATTTTATTGGTGCCAATGAAGTTTCCAATATTGAAAAGCAAGGAGAGACACCGAATTATTACAATTATTTTCTAGGAAACGATAAGAACAAATGGGCCTCTGAAGTGCGTGGTTACAGCGAGGCTATTATGTATGATTTATTCGATGGAATTGATTTAAAGTTGATTGAAGAATTAGAGCAATTGAAATACGAATTTCACGTTCAGCCGAATGTCGATCCAAATGCAATTTTAGTTGAGTACGCAGGTCACGAGAATATTTCAATAGACAAAAATGGAAATTTAGTTGTTGCCACAGCATTAGGAAAAATCATTGAGGAAAAACCTTACGCTTACCAAATTGTGAACGGAAAAGTAAGAGAAGTTGCTTGTGAATTTGTGCTGGATAAAAATCAAGTCAAATTTAAACTAGGAGAATACAATCCTCATGTAAAACTGATAATTGACCCAGTACTGATATTTGCTACCTATGCAGGTTCAATTACTGATAACTTTGGAATGACCGCTACATATGGATATGATAAAACTGCTTTTTCAGGTGGAACCATATACGGGAATGCTTATCCAACTCCAGATAATAGTGCCTACGACGTAACTTCTAATTTCACGGTTGTGAACGGACCTGTTTATGGAGTAACAGACGTTTTTATTTCGCATTATTCGGCTGATGGAACAACCATGTTATGGACAAGTTTTATTGGTGGTGGAGATCAAACACAAGGAACCGAAACGGTGCATAGTTTGATTTGCGATTCGGATAATAATATTTATCTATTTGGTGCTACTTCAAGCCTTGATTTTCCAATTCAAAATGGTTACCAATCGGCACATGCGGGAGGGACAGACTTGGCAAATTTTTATCAAAATGGTGTTTATTATAAAACAGCAGGAACAGATATATATGTCGCGAAAATTTCAGCAAATGGCCAAAATTTAATGGGGTCTACGTACTTCGGTGGAAGTTTAAATGATGGAGTGAATTATAAATCAAACATGCCGGTTAACGCTCAAAACGGAACCTATTATGTCGCTTCACAATATGACTCTTTAACAAGCAATTACGGTGATCAATTTCGTGGTGAAATAATGCTGGACAAGAATGGTAATTGCATGGTAGCAACTTGTACTAAATCTACTGACTTTCCTACTTTAAATGCATTTCAACCAGCTAATGCCGGTAAACAAGACGGTGTTATTTTTAAATTGTCTTCTGATTTATCAACATTACAATGGTCCAGTTATTTTGGAGGAAGTGAGAATGACGCGTGTTACTCCGTTAAAATTGATTCGAGCGACAACGTATTGTTTGCTGGTGGTACATGCTCATCAGACTTATCCAATATGACATCTGGTTGGCAACCTACCTATAATGGAGGTTCAACAGATGGATTTGTAATGAAGCTTAGCCCGGATGGATTGAATATAACCAATGGTTCATACATTGGAACTCCAAATTATGATCAAGCATATTTTGTTGAAATTGATCGAGCAAATAATGTTTATTTATTGGGACAATCGTTGGGTGGTGCTTTTCCAATTTTTAACGCTGGATTTGTTAATCCGAATAGTAGTCAATTTGTTATGAAATTGGATTCTAATTTAGCTGTATTGATTAATTCAACACAGTTCGGAAATGGAACTTCAACATCAACAAACATTTCTCCTTCCGCATTTTTAGTGGATATTTGTGGGAATATTTACATTTCAGGTTGGGGAGCGAATATTCTTCAAGGTGCTGTACTTTTGAATGGAATGGCTGTTACTCCTGATGCTTTTCAAATTACGCCGCCAAATGGTTTTGACTTTTACTTATTAGTAATAGAAAGAGAGTTTGCTGATATTTTATATGGCACTTATCTTGGTGGAGCTTCTGCTGGTGAACATGTCGATGGAGGAACATCACGTTTCGACAAAAATGGAGTAGTTTATCAATCTGTATGTGGCGGTTGTGGCGGATTTAGCGATTTCCCAACCTATCCAAATCCAGGAGCTTGGTCAAATACAAACCTCAGTACCAATTGCAATAACATATTATTTAAATTCGATTTTGAACTTATTCCAAATGCCGAATTTACAGTTGATGACAATATCGGGTGTGCACCATTTACGGTGACGTTTGATAATTTTTCAACGGATTCTGATTCATACTTGTGGGACCTAGGAAATGGGGACACAACTTCAATCATTTTTGAGCCAACAGTCACATTTAATACACCTGGGGTTTATGAAATCTTCTTGTATGTGACAGATAGTATTTGTTTAATCACTGATACTGCGCAGTTGACGATTACAGTATATGATTCATTAGAATTATCCACGATTCCTGACCAACAGTTGTGTGTTCCCACTCCAATTGACTTTATCGCATACACTAATGGAATCGCGGATAATTATATTTGGTCGGAAGATTTAACATTTACAGTTCCATTGAACGCTGATCAGACGGATTCTGTTTTTACATTTACGCCTTCGCAACCTGGCATGTATTATGTACAAGTTAGCAATGCGGGTTGTTCGCTCATAGATAGTGTTTATGTCGATTATATCGGCGCATCCCTCTCTCTTACAGGAAATGATTCCATATGTCGAGGTGAGACAACCATCATTACGGCGTCAAATTCGAATCCCTTGTTGACATTTACGTATGTCTGGAGCCCCGATTCAATTATTGTAACACCTACAACTTCAAATTCAGTGGAAGTGGATCCTAACATATCACAATATTTGTATGTTACGGCAACATCTAATAACGGCTGTGTTGTTTCAGATTCTGTGCGCATTTATGTGGATGATGTGCCAGGTAGTACACTTAGTGCTACTGCAAGCGATTATCTCGTAGCGAGTGGGAGTGAAGTTACTTTGACGGCGAATCCAGGAGGATATGATTACTACTGGTTTCCTTTTACTGGATTAGGAAGTCCAAATAGTCAAATTACAACCGCAACAGTTGAGCAGACAACAAACTTTACAGTTTTCATTACGAACGGAGCGTGCACAAAATCTGCACAAGTTTTGGTGAAAACATATGTTTATGAATGTGGCGAGCCGTATGTTTTTGTTCCAAATGCCTTTTCGCCAAACGGTGATGGAGAAAATGATGTTTTGTATGTAGAAGGTCCATTTGAAGAAATGATTTTTAGAATTTATGATCGATGGGGAGAATTGGTTTTTGAATCGCATGAGCGGTCTTTCGGTTGGGATGGAAGATACAAAGGGAAGTATTTAGATCCAGATGTGTACGATTACTATTTGGATGTGAAATGCATCAATGATGAAGAAGCAATTGTTAAAGGAAATATCACCTTGCTGAGATAATAACTTTCATTACTTTTGAGAAAACGAAATCAAAAGAAAAATGAAAATATCTGCAGCGTCACAAAAATTTCTTGAGAAATATTTAAATAATCCATCTCCAACTGGTTTTGAATCGAAAGGTCAGCAAATGTGGTTGGATTATATTAAACCAAGCATTGATTCTTATTTCATTGATAATTACGGAACAGTAGTGGGAGTAATCAATCCTGAAGCGAAATACAAAGTGGTCATTGAAGCGCATGCTGATGAAATTTCATGGTTTGTTCATTACATCACAAAAGATGGTTTTGTTTACTTGAGAAGAAATGGAGGTTCAGATCATATGATTGCACCGTCTAAACGTGTCAATATCCATACGGATAAAGGAATTGTAAAAGCTGTTTTTGGGTGGCCGGCAATTCACATGCGTCATACAAAGGATGATGCACCGAGCATGAAAAACATCTTTTTAGATTGCGGTTGTTCAACAAAAGAAGAAGTCGAAAAAATGGGGGTACACGTTGGATGTGTAGTAACTTTTGAAGATGAATTCATGATTTTGAACAAAAACAGATATTGTGGCCGAGCTCTGGACAACCGAATTGGTGGATTCATGATTGCTGAGGTCGCGAATTTGCTAAAAAAGAACAAGGTGAAATTACCATTTGGTCTGTACATCGTAAATGCTGTTCAAGAGGAAGTAGGATTGCGAGGGGCTCAAATGATTGCACAAAAAATCAATCCAGATGTTGCAATTGTTACCGATGTGTGCCACGATACGCAATCTCCAATGGTCGATAAAATAGAAAATGGTGATTTAAGTTCGGGTTCAGGTCCTGTATTAACTTACGGTCCTGCGGTTCAAAACAACTTGTTGAAGTTAATTATTAAAGCAGCAGAAAAAAATAAAATTCCGTTTCAAAGAGCAGCAGCGTCGAGAGCGACTGGAACAGATACCGATGCTTTTGCCTATTCAAATGAAGGTGTTCCAAGTGCTTTGATTTCGTTGCCTCTTCGATACATGCATACAACTGTTGAAATGTGTAGAAAAGAAGATGTTGAAAATGCTATTCAATTGATTTACGAATCGGTGTTGAGTATTAAAGCAGGACAAGATTTCAGATACATAAAATAAGTACTTTTGCAGCATGAAGTGGATTGGTGAGCGTGTCAGTTTTGTTGGTGATAAAAATAAGTTGACGATTGTTATTTATCCAGAGAATATAACCTGGGTGAAGGGAGTTATGGGTGCTTGGGTTGCGATGTGGTTTACAATTGGAGTAACTGTAGTTTGGTCATATTTCACTTTTAAGTTAACTGAGCAGGAGCAAATCATCATTTATATTTTTATGGCTTTTTGGGCCTATTATGCATTGAAGGTGACACGTTCTTTCTTTTGGTTACTATGGGGTAGGGAATTATTGAAATTAGATGAGACAGGTCTTTCTTATAAACGGTCTATAAAATCTTACGGAAAGTCGAGTCAATATTTTTATGAAAATATTGCGAAAATGGAAGTCCATCAACCAAAGGAGAAATCAATGCAAGCTGTTATGGAGCAGTCACCTTGGGTAAAAGGTGGTGAGAGAATCGATTTTCAATATTTCGGAAAAACTATTCGATTTGGAAGAAAATTAAATAAAAAAGACACTGAGCTTTTGTTCAAGCTGATTACTAAGCGTATTGAAGAACGTTTAAGAAAGTCGAAATAAATAATTATTAAATCAAGATTTATGAAAATGAGAATATTGCACCGTTATGTTGGTTTTTTTCTAGCTGGAATAATGTCGGTGTACGCGTTAAGTGGAATTGTATTGATTTTTAGAGATGGTGATACTTTTAAATCAGAAATTCAGCACAAGGTAGATTTAAAACCGAATCTTGAAGGTGAAACTTTGGCTAAAGCATTGGACATGCGGCGAATTGAAGTAAAAAAGGTAGAAGGCGATGTTGTTTCATTTGACGGTGGAACGTACAACGTTAAAACTGGAAAGGCTGAATACACAACAAAAGAATTGCCCTATGTTTTAGACAGAATGACGCATCTCCATAAAGCAAAAAGCAGCGAGCCATTATATATATTGAATGTCATTTTTGGACTTTCCTTATTGTTTTTTGTAATCTCTTCGTTCTGGATGTTTATGCCAGGAACAGATTTATTTAAAAAAGGCATGATTTTCACTGCAATTGGATTTGTTCTTGCATTAGTATTGTTATTTGTATAAATAGCTTACGCTCAATACATATTGCTCCTAATTCGTCAATAGAAATTTCAATTGATGTAAATGAATTAACTACTAGTGCTTATTTCATGAATATTTTGACTGAAAAAGGATTAGTAAATAAACGATTTGTACAGGAATTAATTTTCGTCTAACCACTAAAAATTTAATAATCCGCCCTTTCGACCATATTCGAAGGAGGAAGATTTTCTTATATTTGGAGTGGCCAGGTTTGATGTAACAATTTTGATGTTTCCCGTTTAATAAATAGTGTCAAACTACAAATTTTCAGTGAAAATGATTAGACTTTTTGTCTCCCTCTTTGTATTTCTTCTTTCATTAAGTTTAATCGGTCAAACTACTACTGTTCCAGTTAAAGTATTTTCATGTCCACAAGTTTTAAAAGCAAGTGACTCTAAATACTGTTTGTTTGCATCAAAAGCTAGTAAAATTGACTTAATGTGTTCGCCAGTTGGAAGTGGTGATGAAAATGAAGTTGAATCTTCGTCCATGCGTGAATACTATTTCGAAAAGGAACACAATGTTGCTTGGATTAAATTCACTGCGATTAAAACGAGTAAATTATCAATAACAATAGCTCCAAAATCATCTAAAGATGATTATGATTTTCTTTTGTTTAAGGAAAGCGGTTTGGATACAAAGGAGAAAATAGCATCCAAAGAGCTTAGGCCGATTCGCACGAACATTGCACGAACAATGGACATAAATAATGGAATAACAGGATTGGCATTTGATGCTAACAATTTGTTTATGGGAGAAGGAAAGAAAACTGGCTATTCAAAATACATTGATGTAAAAGAGAATGAAAATTATTATTTGGTTTTGGATAATGTCTATGAAAATGGACAAGGAGCGATAATTACGCTAAATTACTTTGAAACAAAATCTATTAACGGCATCATAACGGATGAAAATAAAAAACCTGTGAAAGCTGAAGTTGTTTGGGAGGATACTTCAACGGGCGAAGAATTGGTGAAAACAACTTCTGATCCAGTGACCGGTGCATTTAAGTTGGATGTTCCTTTCAGTATAAATCAATCAGGTGAATATATATTAACAACGGAATCGGATGACTATTTTTTTGATGAACTAAATTATTCTTCAGAAGAAATAGCAAGTTGTCCTCCAACTCCAATACAAGTCGTGTTAACAGAGCTCAAGACTGGAAAAAGGTCTTCTTTGAACAATATCAATTTCGCTCCTGATTTGCCCACATTTTTACCAAGTGCTTATCCAAGTTTAAAACGACTCGCGAAGTTGATGAAGAAAAATCCGCATTTAGCAATTCTAATAGAAGGTCATACAAACGGATGTTCATCAAATAGCCAAGTACTTTCAGATAATAGAGCACTTGCTGTCAAGAACTATTTAATCGTAAATAAGGTGAATGGAAATCGAATAAATACAATTGGATTAAATTGTAAGTTTATGCTATATCCTATTACATCAAGTGCAGAAAAACAATCATTAAATCGTCGAGTGGAAATTATTGTGGAGGATTATTAATCAATAAACCTTTTCCATTAAATAATGTTGTAAAACATCAAATAGCTTGTAGCTTTTCTCAATTTTTGTATAACCTAATTTTAAATAAAACGGAAGTGCATAGTCTCTGGCGTGGAGAATCATTTTTTTGTCGCCACGGGCAATGGATTTCGCTTCAACCGCTTCCATAATGAATTTGCCAAAACTTCTTCCTTGTGCAACGGTATCAACAGCTACAAAACGAACTTGTGCAATATCATTATCTACTTTATCCAATCGAGCAATGGCACGCAACATCTCTTTTTCAAAAAGCGCAAAGTGAATTCCTTTTATGTCACCGTCATTACGTTCGCTCCCAATTGGCTGGTTAAGTGGTTTACGTAATACCTCATAACGCAATGCATAATATTGTTCCCATTCTTTGGGCGTAATTGGAGTTCTAATTTCTATGTTCATCTGAAAATAACGGAAGTCACCCGTTTGGTAGTTACACCTTCAATCGATTCTGTTCTGATGAGGGCTTGAGCTGTTTTATCGTCAAATACTTCATCCAATGATTTTATTTTTCCCGCAGGAACATTTAACTCTTGTAGAGCATTTAAAAGTTCAACACACGAATGTTCGCTTACTTTTTCTTGAATGAGTTCTGCTAAAACAGTTCTATTCCTGACACGGTTTTGATTGGAAATAAATCGTTCGTCTGTTGGAAGAGAGTTTAGCTTTAGTGTAGTGCAGAATTTAGAAAAATGTCTATCTGAACCAATGGCAAAGGTAATCAGTGCTTTGTCTTTTGTTGTGAAGATTTCTCCATAAGGTGCAATATTTGGATGCAGGCTTCCAATGCGCTGTGGAACTTTTCCACCCATCAAATAATTAGAAGCTTGATTTACTAAACTACTTAACGCAGCATCGTATAATGAAACGCTGACTGCTTTTCCAACCTTCGTTTTTTCTCTTTCGTAAAGTGCGAGTAAAATTCCTTCTTTTAAATGATGCGCAGCCAAAACGTCAATTAAGGCAACGGGCATTTTAACTGGTCCGCTTTCTGAAGTTCCATTCATGGACATAAAACCAGATTCAGCCTGTAAAATTAAATCGTACGCCACGCGATCACTTTTTGAACCGTAACCATTGATTTTACCGTGTATTAAACGTGAATTAAGATTGAATAGAATTTCATCTGTAATGTCAAATTTCTCGACATCACCTTTCTTAAAATTGGTAATTAACACATCGGCATCTTTGACTAAATCTAAAAACAATTTTTTATCAGTAGAAAGGCTTAAATCCAACGATTTATATGTTTTTTTATAATTGATACTAGAAAAATAAGCTGAAACTAGTGAATTTGGATCTTCAGAAGGCAACTTCCAACTGCGGGTTACATCGGTATGCCTTGGATGTTCGACTTTAATTACTCTTGCGCCTAACTCAGCGAAAAAAGTAGCCACAGAAGGTCCTGCCAATACAGAACTAGCATCAATTATTTTAAGCTCGTTTAACATTAATTGTTAAGCTCCCACGTAATGAATTCTTGTATCAGTGCCGTTTCGTTGTCAGGTAGTTTCGCTTTCGCCGCCATATTAGGAAGGATTTTTGCCCATTGTTCAGTGGAATATTTATCAACGGTTTTCAATTTATGACATGATGAGCATTTTGAATCGTAAAGTCCCTTTCCTTGAGCAATTTCAGTATTCGGGTATGTTACCGGAGTGGCTGTCTCGACAACTTCAGCTGTTTTTGGGGTGCATGATGCAAAAAATGCTACGGCACCAAAAAGAATAATTTTTTTCATAATTGTATAAATCTCGTAGCTCGAAGATAAGAAAAGATTCTTCTTATGCGTAAAATTCGATACATCTTCTATTTTTGTTATTCAATTGAAATTATGCAGGAGCAAGAGTACATACAGAAAGTTACAGGTTTTAAGGAATCATCAGTTAAAAATGTCGTTAAGCTATTGAGCGAAGGAGCCACTGTTCCATTCATTGCGCGTTATCGGAAAGAAATGTCTGGAGGTCTAGATGAGGTTGAGATTGCCTTGATTCGTGATGAAGTAAAAAAGTTCAACGATGTAGTCGCTCGACAAAAAACGATTCTTTCAGCTATTGAAGAACAAAATCAACTTACGAGTGAATTGAAATCAAAAATTTTAGATTGTTTTGATCCAATTTTATTGGAAGATATTTATTTACCATATAAACAAAAACGTTTAACACGCGGAGAAAAAGCGAAGAAACTGGGGCTTGAACCTTTGGCAAAAATGATTATGTCTCAACGCGGAGGAGATCCCTATCAAATGGCAGAACGTTATGTGAAAGGTGAAGTTTTTGACGAAGATCAAGCGATTGAAGGTGCCAAGGATATTATTGCAGAATGGATGAATGAAAACATCACGTGTCGCACTCGATTGAGAGAAACATTTGAAAAACGCTCCGTGTTGACTTCGAAACTAGTTAAGGGAAAAGAGGAGGCAGCGGAGAAGTATAAAGATTATTTTGATCATTCAGAGAATTTAAGTCGTGTTGCATCACATCGTTTTTTGGCTTTGTACAGGGCGAATCGAGAGGGACTTCTTTCCTTGAAAGCAAGGCCAGATGAAGAATCGGTATTGCAATTTATGGAACGTTTTTTCGTAAAAGGTAACGATGCATGTTCAAATGTTGTCTGTGAGGCAGCGCACGATTCCTACAAACGATTATTGCGTCCATCATTGGAAAATGAAGTATTGAGCAAAACAAAAGAGAAAGCTGATGCTGAAGCAATTAAGGTTTTTGGGAAGAATTTACGTCAATTGTTGCTTGCTCCACCTTTAGGTTCAAAACGTGTTTTGGCGATCGATCCAGGATTTAGAACAGGTTGTAAAGTGGTTTGTGTTGATGAAAATGGAAATTTATTAACGAACACGACAATTTTTCCGCATCCACCGCAAAAAGAGGAGGGCGCTGCAAAGGCGAAAATCTCTCAATTGGTTCAAGCTTACAAAATTCAAGCAATCGCTATTGGCGACGGAACTGCGGGACGTGAAACTGAAAATATGATTAAGCATTTACGTTTTGATAGAGATGTTGAGGTGTACGTTGTTCGTGAAGATGGTGCTTCTATTTATTCGGCAAGTTCAATAGCTCGAAAAGAATTTCCAGATTACGATGTAACTGTTCGTGGCGCTGTTTCTATCGGCCGTAGATTAATGGATCCACTTGCTGAATTGGTGAAAATTGACCCGAAATCGGTTGGAGTCGGACAGTATCAGCATGAAGTGAATCAATCGCAATTAAAAGAAACTTTGGATGACGTCGTAATTTCTTGTGTAAATACAGTTGGAGTAGATGTGAATACTGCGTCACCTTATTTATTGAGTTACGTTTCAGGTTTGGGACCAGCATTGGCAGAAAATATTGTGAAATATAGAACAGAGAACGGTGGAATTCACTCGCGTGAAGAATTGAAGAAAGTAGCGCGCTTAGGAGGAAAAGCATTTGAGCAAGCCGCAGGATTTATTCGAATTCGTGATGGCAAAAATCCATTGGACAATTCATCTGTTCATCCAGAAAGTTATAAGGTTGTGGCTAAAATCGCTAAATCTCTAAATTGCGATATTGAAAATTTAATGGGAAACAAAGAATTGTTGTCCACGCTTGATGCAAAAAACTTTCCAGAGACAGATATGTTTACCTTTAATGATATTGTAACGGAATTGAAAAAACCAGGACATGATCCTCGAAAACAAGCTGAAGTACTGGAATTCGACCACCGAATAAAGACAATCGACGATTTAAAAATTGGAATGAGTTTGACGGGGATTGTCACCAATGTAACGAATTTTGGAGCGTTTGTCAATATTGGAATTAAGGAAAATGGACTGATTCACAAATCGAATTTGGCAGAGGTGTATGTTGAAGATCCATCAGAATTTATTTCGCTTCATGAACATGTATCAGTTCAAGTAATGGAAGTTGATATTGCTCGAAAACGTATTGGATTAAAGCGAATGGTTTAATCTGAAAATCATTCCATTTTCAACAGTCAAAGTTGTAGGTGTATTTTCAACGTAAAGTGAACCAGTTCCTAAGCCTTGCGGTAAATCATTTTGATATTCTGCAGCGAATTGGCAAATCGCATCTAATCCAATATTTGATTCCAATGCAGAGGTCATCCACCACGGAATATTTCGTTGTTCGGCAAGTGAAATCCATTCTTTACAACCCATAATTCCGCCGTGCAGACTTGGCTTGAGGATAATAAATTGTGGTTTTATTGTTTCTAATAATTGTGTTTTTTTGCTTAATTGGTTTACCCCAATCAACTCTTCATCTAGTGCAATCGCGATTGGAGTGCAAGCGCACAATTGTGCCATTTCGGTCCATTGTCCTGCTTTTATCGGTTGTTCAATCGAGTGAATGCCGAATTGGCTTAATATCTCCAATTTTGATATTACTTCTTCAGTAGAAAAAGCACCATTTGCATCAACGCGCAAGACTATTTGATTTGAGTCAAAACGTTTTCGAATAGATTCGAGAATTTTAATTTCTGTATCGAAGTCAATCGCGCCAATTTTGAGTTTAATGGTTGAGAATCCAGTCGCGATTTTCTCTTCAATTTGTTCACGCATGAAATCTTCATCTCCCATCCAAATTAAACCGTTGATTGGAAGCTGCTGTTTTCCTTTTGCAAAATCATTGTCGAAAATAATTCTTTTACCACCGTTTTTTAAATCCAATAATGCTGTTTCCAATCCAAATTGAATAGATGGAAAGTCGGTTAAATCTCTTGATAAGTCATTGCATAGAGCAGAAATTTCAGCTTCGTATTGGGTATCGTGTAAAAAGTCTGGAGATAATCCTGGAATTATTGAACATTCTCCAACTCCAATAATATTAGGTTGATTTTCATTCCACAATTCAATCATCCATGAATGCTTTTCCGTCAACACACCACGACTTGTGCCGCTTGGTCGCTTAAATTGAAAAGATTGTTTGTAAAAACGCGCTTTCATTTAGTTAGGATTAAACCAGTAATGACGCACAAGGAAATTAAAAAAGTAGTTAACGCAACTTTCTTTAATTCTGGATCGAAATTTTTCGCTTCGGTTGTTTGCATGACTTTTCGAAGGTGAACAATTAAAATTATTGCGGGTGCCATTGTGAAAAATAATTCCGGTTTTTTGAATGAATTCAAGAATATGGCAAGAGAAATGAGAGCTGTTAAAATCAACAGGGCATGATAGAACTTCGCGTTATTTGGTCCCATTTTCACTACAATCGTTTTCTTTCCTGAAGCCGCATCGTTTTTATAATCGCGCATGTTATTCAAATTCAAAACTGCTGTACTTAATAATCCAACGAAAATTCCAAGCGAAACATTCTCAATAAGGAATGACTTAGCAAACAAGGAATAAACTCCTAAAACACTGACTAATCCAAAAAAGATAAAAACCATAATATCACCCATGCCGTGATAGCCATATGCTTTTTTACCAACCGTGTAGGTGATTGCTGCAACAATGCACAATATTGCTAATCCTATGTAAAACCAGAGAATTTGTTGTGGCATTCCTTGTGCTCCAAAATATATTAAAGCTGCAGATGAAACCAAACTAAGAATGGATGTCACAATTACTGCAAACTTCATTTCTGATTTGCTAATCACACCAGATTGCACAGAACGCATTGGACCAATTCTTTCTGAATTATCTGTTCCTTTTATACTGTCTCCTAGATCATTCGCGAAATTGGAGAGAACTTGGAATAAAACTGTGGTTGATATTGCAAGTGCAAATATGATTGGATCCCAAAAATCATTATGATACGCTACACCAGCCCCAAGTATTATTCCTGATAGAGAAAGAGGAAGCGTTCTTAAGCGCATTGCGCTGACCCATGATTTTGTTTTTTGCATGGAACAAATGTAATTAAAGTATATCTCATTTGATTCAATTCATGTGCGTACATAATAAAAAATGATTAATTTCACGACATGAATAAAGATCCAAAAGACTTCGCTTTAAGTAAGTTATTGAACATAGAATTTCCCGTAATTGTTGCGCCAATGTTTCTTGTGTCAAATGTTGAAATGGTTGTTGAGGCTATAAAAGCAGGTGCAACTGGTGCAATTCCAGCGTTGAATTATAGAACAGTTGAGGAACTAAGAACAGCCATTCAGCGGATTAAAAAAGAAGCAAAAGGTCCTTTGGGAATTAATTTAATTGTCAATAAGTCTAATTTTCTATACAAAGAACAATTGAAAGTTTGTTGTGAAGAAAAAATAGATTTCATCATCACTTCATTAGGTTCGCCAGAAGAAACAATACGGGAAGCAAGTAAGGCTGGAGTAAAGGTTTTTTGCGATGTTGTGGACATAAATTACGCCAAAAAAGTGGAGGCATTGGGCGCTGATGCATTGATTGCTGTGAATAAGGAAGCTGGTGGTCATGCAGGACCAATGTCTTTTAAAGAGTTAGTTCCTCTTTTGAAAAAGGAATGCAAAATTCCAGTAATTTCAGCAGGTGGTGTAGGCAATGGATTTGAGATGTCAGAAATAGCAAAATATGGAGCTGATGGATTTTCAATGGGAAGTATATTCATCGCTTCAACGGAGGCTAGTGTTTCAGACGATTATAAAAACGCCTGTATTCAATATGGAAAGGACGATATTGTTCTAACAGAAAAATTATCAGGAAGCCCTTGCACAGTAATAAATACGCCATATGTTCAAAAAGTCGGAACGAAACAAAATTGGTTCGAACGCTTTTTAAGTAAACACAAGCGATTTAAAAAATGGTTTAAAGCATTCACTTTTTTTAAAGGAATGAAAAAATTGCAAGCTGCAGCAAATAGTACGACGTATAAAACGGTTTGGTGCGCAGGACCTTCAATTGAACACGTTAAAGAAATCAGACCAATGAGAGCAATTATTGAACAATTAAAAGCAGAATATGCTAAAGGATAAAAAGGAAATTACGCTAAGTAAAATGAAATGGCTTTTGTTTTTATTAAGTCGTTTTAAAATCCCAATGATTGGGTTTGTTCGCCCAAATCTTCTTGTTCTGAATGATACGGACGTTGCAGTAAAAATTCGTTTAAGAAGACGCTCTAAAAATCATTTGAATTCAATGTATTTTGGAGCATTGGCAATTGGTGCAGATGTTGCGGCGGGTATTCATACATTTTATTTTTCTGAGAAATTGGGCAAAAAAGTTTCTTTTGCTTTTAAAGGAATGAATGCAGAATTTATCAAACGTGCTGAATCGGATATTGTTTTTAAATGCAATCAAGGCGATTTGATTTATAAAGCAATCCTGAAATCGGATAAAGAAAACGTAAGAATCAACGAAACTGTCCTTGTATATGCAATTGATAGTAATCATGAGATCGTTGCTAAATTCGACATGATTGTTTCTGTAAAAGTGAAATAATTGAGGAAGTTCAATTAAATTGATTGATTTTCTATCTTTGTCACAATTACAAATGCTTGATTATGCAATACATTTCAGTTACTGAACTTAAGAAGAAATTAGATAATTACGAGAAATTCACGCTTTTAGATATCCGAGAAGATTACGAATGCGATATTTGTTCAATAGGAGGACTCCATATTCCAATGGCGGAAGTGCAAGATCGAGTGGATGAAATTTCAAAAGATCAGCCTGTAATAGTATTGTGTCGTTCTGGTAAAAGAGCTCAATCGGTTGCAAATTTATTGGAAAGTGATTTGAATTTTTCAAATGTTGTTATTGTTGAAGGTGGAATTTTGGCTTGGATTGACCAGGTCGACAATCAATTAGAAGCATATTAAGATGACAAAAAGATCACCGATTCAATTGGCACTTCTTTCCTTGAAAGGCGTTGCAATGGGAGCTGCGGATGTTGTTCCTGGTGTTTCCGGAGGAACAATCGCCTTTATTTCAGGGATTTACCAAGAGTTAATAGAAAGCATTAATAATGTAAATTTTGCAGCACTTAAGATATGGAAGAAGGAAGGATTCAAGTCTTTTTGGAACCATATAAATGGTACATTCTTTTTGTTCTTATTTGCCGGTATAATCATTAGTATTGCCTCTTTAGCAAAAATTGTAACTTATTTTTTAGAAGTACATCCTGTTTTGATATGGAGTTTTTTCTTTGGATTAATAATAGCCAGTGTTTGGTTAATTGGCAAAACAATAAAGAAATGGACATTAGGAGCCGTTTTAATGCTTTTAATAGGAACCTTGATTGCATTTTATATTTCATCTATTGAGTCAGTTGCTACTGTTGACGCTAAATGGTACATTTTCCTTAGTGGTGCAATTGCCATCTGCGCAATGATTTTACCTGGTATATCCGGTTCATTCATTCTTGTATTAATGGGTAGTTATCACCTAGTGCTTGAAGCTGTAAAATCGCGTGATCTTGCGGTAATAGCATTATTTGCGGTTGGTTGCTTAGTTGGGTTGTTAACGTTTGCAAGATTATTAAAGTATTTGTTTCATCATTTTAAGGAAATTACCATCGCATTATTAACTGGGTTCATGATTGGATCTCTATATAAAGTATGGCCTTGGAAAATTAAAGTTGGAGTTGAGCCATTGGTAATTCACTCGAATGGAAAGGAAGATTGGATGATGTCAAATGTACTTCCAACCAATTTTGATGGAGACGCCTTACTTTGGCCGGCAATAGGATGCGCAATCGGTGGTATGTTGTTGATTTTAATTCTTGAACGGTTTGCTCCAAAAGAAGCATGAAAAAATTCGGTTTGATAGGTCGTTCGTTGGGACATTCGTTTTCAAAATCTTTTTTTGAACAATATTTCAGAGAAAATTCAATAAATGCAAATTATCATAATATTGAGCTTGATGAGATTGCAGAGATAAAATCTGTTTTTTTTGAAGGTTATACTGGGCTGAATATCACTATTCCGTACAAAGAGCAAATCATCCCTTTTTTAGACGAATTATCAGATGAAGCAAAGAAAGTCGGCGCAGTAAATGTCGTTGAATTCAAAAATGGAAGAACAATTGGTCACAATACAGATACCTATGGGTTTCGAAATTCTATTAAACCATTTTTAAATAATCACCATGATAGAGCTATCATTTTTGGAACTGGTGGAGCGAGTAAAGCTGTTGAGTTTGTATTGAAATCATTAGGAATTGATGTCATTTTTGTTTCGCGAAACCCAAAAGGGGAGAATCAGTTTGGTTATGAGGAGGTCAATGAATATATGACTAATGCTTGCAAACTTTGGATCAACACGACGCCGGTCGGAACCTTTCCTAATGTTGATGAAGCATTACCGATTCAGTTTAACTTTTTAACCGAAAACCACTTTTTGATTGATTTAATTTACAATCCCGAAAAGACGAGTTTTTTAAAAGAAGGTGAAAAAAGAGGTGCTATGATTCTTAATGGTCAATCGATGTTAAAACATCAAGCAAATAAAGCTTGGGAGATTTGGAATAGTCATGTGTCAAATTGAAGCTATTATAAAATCGGGGGCTAATGAAAACGTAGAGTTTTTATCTGAGATAGATGAATTGATTGATTTTGCTAAGATTAGCGTATCATTCGCAAATAGAAACGGCGGAAGTATTTTTATCGGTATTAACGAAAAGGGAAAAGTTATCGGTGTAAATCCTGGTCCTGAATTAATATTAATTAATCAAGTCAAGGATTACATAGAAGGCGAATTAATATTCGAATCTGTCAGACATTTGGTCAAACACCATTGTATTATTGAGGTAAAAGTTTCAAAAACAGAAATTCCACTTTTGCTCAAATTGAATAATGATTTGAAGATGTATTATTACCGAGTTAATTCTAATTCGATTGAAGCAAATAAAATAATTGAACGTTATTTGAACATGAGAAGATTTGGTAAAACGGTTATTGAATCCAAGCATCATTCTGATTTTTTAGATAAACTTGGTGACGATAGATGCAATCTATCTTTGTTGTACAAAATGATGAACATGAAGCCGAATGAGGTAGATAAACTAACCGCTGAATTATTGTTTTTGAACAAACTTAAGATTCTTGTTATAGATAATAAATTCTTTTACAGTCAGTTGAAATCTTAAAAAATGCGTAATATTGTAATTAAATTAATTTAAACACTATTACACATGAACAAAGCAATTTATATTATTGGAATTGTATTCTCATTTATTTTTATTGGAATTTGTGGCTATTATGCAGGGGAAGTGAGTTCTGCTAGATTTGATGCTCTATTCTCAAGTTATAACTATTCAGATTATTCTTATGGAGGATATTCTTCTTATGATTCAAGTTCCAGCGATCTAACAATGGAAGCCGGATTGTGGTCCTTATTTTTTATTATGTTTTTTATAGCAATGAATTTGATAGGTTTGATTAAGGTAAAAACCAAAACATCTAAAGTTCTTTCTATTATTGGTTTGTCATTTAGTGCAATTATTTTGTTTTGGGACTTTGGAGTTATGGCTTCGCCTGGTGCAATGTCATTCGATGAGGTTTCGCCAGCTTGGATATTTTTCGCATTGACAATGTTGGCTTTTGCTATTATTGGTTTGGTTCAAAGTGTTCGATTTGCAAATCGATCTTCGAATGTAAGTGGGGGAGCTTCCTCAGTTTCAGCTGATAATAACGATTTATTAGATTCCTAAAAATTCTTAAAAAAATAGGAATTGAAAATTTACTTTGTATATTGTGGAATTATAAGAAATAACTAAATAATTCAATCGCATGGGAAGACCAGCAACCAAGCCGGCAAGATTAAAGGATGGTTTTTATATAGAAGTAAAAAATCAAGGTAGTGGAGGTGTGTTAATAAGAAGAGACACAAAAGAACAAATGATACTTGCGGCTGAGGACTATTCAAGAATGAAGACTGTAAATGTCTTGGGAGAAATGAAAAACGACAAATGGGTCGATAAAACCAAAGAAAAGAAAAGTAAGAAATAGCTCATTTTCGAGCATTTATTTATCAAAATTTAAGGCGGGTCTAATTTTAGTTCCGCTTTTTTCTTGCTCTATACTTTTTGTTATCAACAGGTTAGGCTTGAGTAAGGAATGAAATTAAAAAAAACATTAAAAAAAGGCTTGCTAAAGTAAAAAGAGAGTGTACCTTT
>OCVQ010000778.1_pt1 | contig 27291 bp, 14 predicted proteins | sample 1539061 | NCBI WGS metagenome assembly OCVQ01 (sample SAMEA3355526, study PRJEB22509) | marine metagenome | biome: marine; feature: river plume; material: water | place: USA | collected 2010-08-08 | depth 0.5 m | reverse complement strand
TGAAGTAAAAAATCCAAATCAAGATATAACAGGAAGAGTGGTAAAATTCTAATATAAAGATAAATGGCAATATATAAAATTTTTCCAAGTAAAGACGCTACATTATACTCAGAGTATCCATATATGAATACGGGGTTAGATGAAATGACTGAAATTAGGAATATCAAATCCTCACTTTCTAGTAACAATGCTGTTTCAAGGTATGTTTCTTACTATGATCAATCTACTATTAATTATGTATTTGATAATTTAATTAAAGAAAATAATTATCAAATTAATCTAAGAAATTTTGTAGCTACTGCAGAAGGCATAAATCAGTCTTCTATTATTGAAATATTTCCTTTAGCTTCTTCTTGGACAAATGGAACGGGGTATTATTTAGATTCCCCCCAAACACAAGATGGAGTAAGTTGGTTATATAATACTAATAATACTCAATGGTCCACATCTTCTTTTGGAGAATATACTACTGCTTCTTTTATAGATAGTAATCGTGGTGGTGGAGTTTGGTATACAGGTTCTTCAAACCCAAATTTAATATTACCTGTTACTCAATCTTTTAATGTTAGAGTAGAAAAAGATTTGAATGCTGATGTTACTAATATAGTAAACCAATGGTATATTACAAATAAGAAACTTGATGGTTATATTTTAGATACTTACATAAGTGCTTCTTATTTTGAAGATTTTGATCTAAATAATAATGGATTTATAGTTAAATGGGAAGATTCTATTGAATTTAACAATTCCCCTACCTATACTCCAGATATGAAGTTCTATTCTATAGACACTTATACTATTTACCCTCCACAACTTGAGTTTAAATGGGATGATACAATTTATAGCTCTTCCTTAAACGAAATTAAAACAGAAGATATATTTATTTCGTTAGATGAAAATCCTGGGGTATTCTATGAAGATTCAATTAATAGGTTTAGACTAAATCTAAGACCTAAATACCCAGAAAGAACATACCAAACAGGAAGTTTATATACTCAAAATTTCATTCTTCCTACTGCTTCGTATTATGCTGTAAAAGATTTAGATACAAATGAATATGTAATAGATTTTGATGAAAATTATACTAAGATCTCGGCTGATGATATTTCCAACTATTTTACAATTTACATGAATGGTTTAGAACCAGAAAGAAATTATCAAGTTTTAATAAAAACTGAAATTAATAATTCTGTTTTAGTTTATAAGGATGAATTATATTTTAAAATAGTAAATGGGTAGTTATGACAGAAAAAAAAGTAGATTTAAATAAAAGAGTATTTTCTAAGTCACAATACTCTAAAACTATAAATACTCAATTTAATGAATTAGGAGTTACTACTTTGCAAGAAGATTTAGCATCCCAAATAAATGTTATTCAATTTTTTGAAATATATAACAATTTATTTTATGATATTCCTTCTAATGGTGAAACTAATTCTCATGAATTTTTAGTTAAAACTAGTGGTGAATATATTAATTACGATCAAATTCAAGAAGAGATTGAAGCATTAAGAGAAGAAATTACAGGTTTAAGAGAAGAAAATTTGGAATTGCAAGTTGAAATTACTAAATTCCAAACTGGTGAAGAAATAGATGTAGGAGCTTTAGTAAGAGAAGCTGAAGATCAAACCCAAGGTGCTAATAGTACTACTAATTAAATATGGAGGATCAAATAAAAATATTACCCGTAAATCCTGAAACCTTTGAATATCAGGATTATGAACCACAGGATGTAAATCTAATTTCTACTATAGATTTAGATACGGCATTTACTGCATCTAGCGATTATATAGAATTTCATGTTTATGACCTAAACAAAAATCTTATATACCCCCTTACCCCAGGTACTACTTTTTCTTCATATAATATAAAACAAGGTGATATATTAATTAATCCTTCAGAAAATTTAGTTGAAATAGGATTTGACCAAGGAAGTTATTTTACCAATTATTCTTTCTATAAACAACATTGTGATTCAAACCCATCATCTCGATTTTATATTTCTGAAATATCAAGTGATAGAACAGAACTTAGATTAGATACTAACCAAGATATACTTTTAGTAACTGAATCTATTAATAACTTTATCCAGTACAGAGAAGATCAAGATTATTTTGTTGATTTTGTTCTTAACTTTGGTAATAATCGAACAATTATTGCTAATAATATAGAATTAGATGACGAAGATGAAGATTCTACAATTTTAGTTAAACTGTATGATCCTCTCCCTTCAGAATTTAATGAAAAATCTCAACTTTGGATTGCAGAAGAAATTTCTTCGCCTCAATCCTATAAAATTGAATTCCCTGAGGAAATAATTGAAGTTAAGGATTTTGAATATATTAAGGGTCCAAACTATAATATTGATGTAGTACAACAAGTAGGTGAAGCTACAGAAAAATTTTCATTCTCAACCTTATTATCATCTCCCCAAACATCATCTTTTCAACAGTTAAAATCACTATTAAAAGAAAAAGAAGTAAATGTAAGTATTAATTACGAAAATTTTAATGAATTTGTTAAATTTTCATCTGCTTTAACTAGATTAGAAAATTTTTATTATAAAGTTAAGGTAATTGAAAATACTAAAACCAATTTGGATAATTATATATACCAAATTACAGGTTCAACTACCTCATCAATTTCTTTCTCATCCTCAAGAGCATCTCTTGAAACCACAATTAATTCTACTATTGAAAATTTTGATGGGTATGAATATTTTTTATATTTCAATAGTGGTTCTCATTACAGTTGGCCCAAATCAACCTCTGCTCCACCTTATACTTTATATTCTACAAATAGTACTGAAGTTATAAATTGGTTAGGTAGTGCTAATGAATCATTGTCAACCTATGGGGGAGTTTCACTAACCGCTTCAAATTATGATCAAAATAACTCTGATTGGTTATATAGAACTATACCTGAGTATTTAGTAGAAGACCCTCAAAACCAAGGTTATGAACTATTCATTGATATGATAGGTCAACACTTTGATAATGTTTGGGTATATACAAAAGATATAACTAATAAATTTACTGCGGATAATCGTTTAGATTATGGTATATCTAAAGATTTAGTTGCAGATGCTATTCGAGAATTTGGTGTTAAATTATATCAAAACAATTATAGCACTGAAGATTTATATGCAGCCTTTTTAGGAATTACCCCTAGTGGTTCTTTATTCCCTATATCTAATATAACAGGTTCTTCACCACAAGAAGGACAAGAAATAGTTACAACATATATAAGCGGGTCAGATGAAATTATCCCTTTAAATGATGTAAATAAAAGAATATATAAGAAAATTTATCATAACCTTCCATTCCTTTTAAAATCAAAGGGTACAATGAAAGGTTTAAGAACTTTACTTTCTACTTTTGGTATTCCTTCTACTATACTGGAGCCTAAAGAATTTGGAGGGAGAAGAAGACAAAGTAATGTATATGATAAACCCGAAAGAAAGTTTAATTATACTTTAAAATTAGACGGGTCAAATACTTATGTAGAAACTGATTGGAAATTAAATTCTCATTGGGGGGCATTAAATGATGCACCTACCAGTATGATGTTAAGATTTCAACCTCAAACTATATCATCTTCTTATTCCCCAGTACCTCCATCACAATCTATATTTCAAACAGATAAAGGAGCAATATTATCTTTAGAATACACGGGGACAGCTGGAATTTCTGGGTCGTATAGTGGATCTATAGTTGATCCTGAATATCAATATGGTACCTTAAGATTTTACCCTTCTGGAAGTGATGGGGTAAGCACATCAGTCTATTTACCTTTCTTTAATGGGGATTGGTGGTCAACAATGATACATTATGATTATGACAAAACATATTCATTTAATTTATATGCTGCTAATAAATCCTCAGATAATCAATTAACTCAACAAATTGGTTTTTCTGCTAACAGCAGTGTAAATTCTGATTTAAACTTTTGGAGTGGTTCTATAACAGCCTCGTTTGGTAAAGAAATTGAAACATATGAATACTTCTCAGGTTCACTTCAAGAAATAAAATATTTCAATTCTAAAATTTCAGAGTCTGTATTTAATGATTATGTTTTAAATCCAAGCTCAATTGAAGGGAATAGTATAAACTCATCTCCAAACGAACTAGCTTTTAGAGCATCATTAGGAGGAGAACTATTTACAGCTTCATATTCAATACACCCTAAAGTTTCAGGATCTTGGGCTACAACTTCTTCATTTGAAAATGGGAGTGGGTATAAAGTTTATAATCCTGATTATATAACCAACGTTGAAACCATATCTAAAAACCAAGTCGCTGTAGGTATTAGAACAAACACTGTAGATAAAATACTCGTTGTTTCATCGTCTTTATCGGATGGGGATGTATTGTCTCCTTATAGAAGTATCCAACAAACTCAAAATCTAACCCCTAGAGACCCTGATGCTAGATATGTAGAGGTTGCTCTATCTCCCCAAAATCAAATTAACGAAGATATTATATCTCAAATTGGGTATTTTAATATTGGAGAGTACATAGGTGATGTAAGAGAAATGGATAAAGATGGAACTAATTATCCTGCTTTAGACAGATTAAGAGATTCGTACTTTGAAAAATATATAAAATCTTATAATTTAGTTGACTTTATAAGATTAATTAAATTCTTTGATAATTCATTATTTAAAATGATCAAAGATTTTACCCCTTCTAATGTATCTTTAACTGCCGGGGTTGTTGTAAAACAACACATTTTAGAAAGAAACAGAATTAAAAGAATAATTCCTGTTGCTGAAAATATCACATACAGTGGTTCTACAGGTGTTATAGAAAGTTTTGGGGGAGGTACTGGAGGTTCATTTGAAAGATATCAAACTAGTGGTTCACAATTTTATTTAACTCAAAGTTGGTCTGAAATAGTACAAACTTTAAATGGTCCTATCAATAAGATAATAGATGATCAAAGAGAATTTTATAATGGTGAATTTCCGAACCAATTTGGAGATAATATTTCTTCCATCAATACTAATGTAAGAGGAGTAGATTGTACCGATTATTCAAACCCTTCATATTCTAATTCCTTTACTATAACTCCCGTATTTTTAAATTACACTAATTATGGGTTAAATGAATTCTTAAACCCATCTTTAACCCCTTCAGAAGGTGTAGCTTGGTTATGGTATGACAATACAGGTGTAAAGTATGTTAAAATATCAAATACTTCTCAGAATGGGTTTGATATACAAGAATATTTAGGGGGATTAACTAGGTTATCTTTAAATTTAACAAACCCAATAGATACTTTAGGTAACACACAACCTAATGGGGTATATTCATGGGATTTAGATTCTCCGATAACAACAACAAACTTTACTTTATTTATAGCATCTAATGGATCTCCATCTAATATAGTAGGTTCACTAAATGCTACACAACAAAACTTCAATTTCTCAGCTACGGGTGATATGATTTGGCATGCATCATCCTCTGGAGATCCTGTAAACCCAACATTAGCAGGAGATTTTACTGCATCTTATGTTCAAGGGTATTTCCCAGTAACATCAAATTACCCTACAAATCAATATATTAGAGGATGGGCGAATGCACAATATTACTACGAATATGAAGATTATATTGATACAACAGGTACGGTAGCAGGTAACTTTAGTGGGTTTAATAGAGGAGTTAAAGAGGTTTCAACTGCTAACCTTCCAAGCTTTAACCAAATAGCAGGTATTTCAACTGTTCCATGGTTTATGAAAAATATTGGTGGGGTTAAACAACAAACCACATTCACAGACCCAGATGGTACTACAAATCCACAAGATATTACAGTTGTAGCTCTTAAAATTACTAATAAATTAGAAGGCTCCACTAACATATTTGATCTTGGTCTTAGTATTGATGATCAAAATAACGTAGCACCATGTAATGATTTAATATCACCACCATATATAAATCAGTTTGGCATGGACCCACCAGCACCTTTATACGCAGAACCATTTGGGTTTATTTGTATTAGGTATGATGGAAACGAAGATAAATTTACTACAGATTCTAATGGTAAATTAATATTAAATGAATTTGATGTAGCATTTTCAGCTGAAAATGCAGAAACCACTCCAGGAGCTATCCCATTTGGTCAAACTACTTTGTATGATCCTTCTTTATCATTTGTAAACTTCCACCCAAATTCAATTATATCTAGTGGACAACCTATATTAACACTAGAAGAAGGATTTTATGGAATACATAACACTTCAATTGATAATGATACGGCTACACTAACAAGTTTAGGTACCCCAGGTGAAATACAAAAAATTAGATATTGCCCACAAGAAGCTGAACCAATCGATTTTAATAATTTACCTGCTATTGCAACTTGGGAAGTAATATTAGGAGATGGGAATATAAATAATACTGCAGGTGCCAGTATTCTTAATCAAGTTAAACAAGGGGAATTATCCGATATTTATTACGGATCTAACACGATTTATGGAGGTGTAGAAGAAGTATTCTCAAATTATGGTACTTGGTATTATGGTAGAGATTATCCTGTAGGTCAAGTTGTTTCTCACGGTGGAGAAGTAGATTTACCTAATTTCTCATATAATGAATTAATAACTAATAGTAATGTTGACGCTGCATCTAATGTTCCTCAAGATACTAATGTTAATGTTCTTGTAGGGAAAGGGTATAAACCACAAGAAGGAAATACTATAGATACGGAATTAGGATTTAATATATTATTAACCGACTTTCTACCTTTCGATAGAGAAGCAGATCCAAATCTTGGTTATCAGATATTCCCAGATACTATTGATATTAGTGTAAGTGGTGGTCCTGAAGAATTAGCTAGAACGGGTAAATATTATTTTAGAGTTTCTCAAAATGGTATATATGTTCAACCCGTTTTATCAGCTGATCCAAATTACCAAGATGGTTTAAATGCTGCAGACTTAAGATATTTTATTCTAGAATCAACCCCAAGTAAGAAATCTGGTAATTATTTTCCTGGTGTTCCAAATGTTATTGGTCAGTCTACTACAACAGATATAATGACTCTTCAATATGGGATTTCGGGTCCTTTTGTTAAAACGGGTGAAAGAACCAAAACCTTAATATCACATAAAAGTATAACCAAATTCGCCACATCTCAGCAAACTCTATTCATCGCCAACCCAAGTCCATCAGTAACATACCGAGAAGGGATGTCTACCGAGATTGGGGCTAGATGGAAAATTGAATTAATATATTTTGAAGAAAATTAAATTAAATTAAAAAATGACACAACAACCAAATAATATATTATTAAGTTTTTTAAACAATTCTACTATTGAAGGTGATAATATTTTACAATATTATTATGTTAATGGGACTATATATGTTGATGGGAGTGAATATTTTCTTGAATTTAAAACATTAAATTTAACCCAAGAACAATTAAGCAAAACTACTCGTTTAGTAAAAAAGGAAGACAACCCTAATGGTCAAAGTTATTCAACAATTGAAGGGGAAGTTATAGTTTTAAACCCAAATGATGAATTATTTGTTATCCATAATTATACAGGTAACACTAATTTAGATAAAGAATTTAACCAAAATAGTTGGTGGTATGATGTAAAATGGCATAAATCTTATAGAGTATATTTAGTAACTAGATATACTGATGCTTGGAATAACCCAACTGGAGATTTAGTTTATAATTGGAAAGTAGTAGAAACCCGTGTTATATATAAAGCAGATGCTGAAGATGATAATAGTGGTGTTTATACCTTTAATGCTCTCCCTTTAAACGATATAGGGATAACTTCTTCAATTTTAGTAGACCAAGAATACAATGGTAATACTTGGGAAAAAGTACAATTAAAATTATGGTATAACAATGCAATAATAGCCCAAGAAGAATTAGATACCACTTCAGTTTCTCTCCCCGAAAGGATGACCCTTTTAGTAGATTACCAAAAAGATGCTATCCAAATAGGTGACCAATTAAAAATATCTGTAGGTGTATCAGATGCTCCAAATATTCATGATGATTCATTATATATTACTGAATATACTATGTCCCTTTCTTCAGAAACTATTGCTGGAGATGTTCCTGAAACCATATTAGGGTTTAATGAAAATTTAGGTTTAGATAGAGATTTTGATTGCCAACCTACTATTAACAATGTTGTTATTTCAAGACAATCTAGATTTATTCAAGATGTAGATTATTCAATATCTGCAACTGGGTTTGGAATATCTGTACCACAAAATTTATCTTTAATATTAGATAATAGAGCAACAAAATCAGAAGTCCCAGATTCTAATTATAGCCAATACTCAAGTATAATCCCAAGATATTATGGTTCTAAAACTAACAGACAAGGTGTAAATATATCTTCATCTATTCCATATAATTTTAGACAAGTTGACCCATCTTTCAATCAAGATTTACCATTATCTCCTTTTTATTTTAATGGAGATAATTTAGGATCTTTTCCAAATGTTGAATCTAAAAATTCATATATAGGATATTTTGAAAAAGTAATCGACCCATACCCAGTATTAAATGGTAAAACTGCTTATTTTGTAAAATATTTAATTGACGAAAATACAGATGTATTAGACCCTTCAATCACAACCCAAGGTTTAAATAATTTAAAAAATACATTTAAATTAAATGATGTAAATAATCTTCCCACTTTTGCAAAAGCATCAGTAGCAAATATTGATGAAGCCCGAGAATTAAAAGATTTAGAAGCATTATCTTCAGTATATAGGACAGCTGTGTTTCCAAGCCCTATCTTATATTCACAAACTTCTAGTAATGGTTATTCTAATACTATCCAAATGACAGGTTCAGGTGGTGATTATTTAGTAAATATAGATATAAATCCTGAAACATATAAAAATATAGCATTTATTTCTACAGATAATGTCCCCACGGAAGCAAGTACTCCATCTAACCCTATAACAAGTTTAGGAGGGGGAATTGGTAGTGATGGGGATGATTTCATCCCAGATAATACCGAATTTATAGGATCCCCTAATCTAGAGATTTACCAAGATAATGGTATTATTAAAATCGATGAAAATTCAACCATAGATCTTAACTTAACAGATAATTATAAGTTAACAGTTGACTATAATTTTTATACTACACATCTCCCTCCTTATATGTCTTCTGGTCCTTATAATTATGTTGGAAATGATTACAGCACCGGGGGTGTCCCCACGAACACCCAAGTTGGTTTTAATTTTGGGTATATGGAGTTTTTTGCTGAAGAAGATGGTTCTTTGTATGGTGATTTGATGGTTCCTTTAACTATAGAAAAAATAGAATTAGTAGTTTGGAGGCCTGATTCAGTAACTGGAGTTGCAGGACCTCATGTGAAAGGAGAGGGACAATCTTTAACTATAGATGTTCCATTAGAGGAAGTTATTTTAGAGACAAATCAAGGATACAACTTTAATAGGGATCCATTAATACAAAATTTAACTGAAGGTGAAGGAACATATAACCCAATTCTTGGTAGTACTTTTACACAAACCCCAGGTCCTGTTAGAATTAATTTTGATTGCCAACAAATATACACTTTAATTAGAAGACATGATAGTTCCTATCCAGAATGGTTAGTAAAAGGAACTTATGACTCCTATCTTAATACCAGCACATCGGGTGGAGATGCATTAACCTCACCCGAATTAAATAATGAAATAGATTATTTTAAAGGAAGTTACTTACAATGGAAAATTAAACTCTCAAAACGATTAAGAGGTTTAGAACCCTCACCATATGGGTTGACTCCAGATGAAACAGAATACACTTTAAAAATAAAACGAAGAGGATCTGTTACAACTCCAAATCTTCCGGGTAGTAATCAGGATATACTTTTTAAAGGAAGAAGTATGGAAACAGAAACTTTTAGTAATGGTACCGAGTATTACCCAGAAGTTAAATTAAATAGAAGTTTTAACCCACCAGGGATAGATAATATAGCTACCCATTATCTAAAATTTGATTTAAGAGGTTTATCTACCCCTTCAGATGAAACCTTAGGAGTGGCTAATGCTCCTTATTGGAATTTTGTTAACCCTAATAATAGATCTAGAATATATTTAGTCCCAAATTTATTAAATAATAATTATGGTACTAATTATTTTCAAGGAGATACTCCGTATTTCCCTTCAACAAATACTGCATTTCCTTTTGCTGTTGAACCTTCATATACTCGAATTCCTACCCCATCAGATCCTTTTGAATTATTTCCGGGGGATCAAATTAGGTTTATGAATTTAGAATCACAAGTGTATACTATTGAAAATGTTAGTGAACAAGAAATTGGGGGTCAATCAAAAGTAGTATTACAATTGGATAAAGCAATAAGTAGTGCTGTAAACCTAGATTTCTTTTTAATAAGAAGGTTTAAATCCTCAAATAATTTTATTATATTAAACCAACAAAAACCATATGGGGTACCACCATCAGCATCAAGCTCACCTGGTATACTCCAAACCCAGTACCAAAACAAAGAATTAGATACAAATCCAGATAAGGTAATTACCAATCTTATCGAAAGAAATTTAATATAAACATATTTATAACATATAATTATATAACAAATGGGATATTTAAATAACTCTGTAGTAACCGTTGATGCTATCTTAACTAAAAAAGGTAGAGAAGCATTAGCTAGAAATGACGGTTCTTTTAGAATAACACAATTTGCTTTATCAGATGATGAAATAGATTATACTTTGTATAATCCAAACCATCCATCTGGTTCTTCCTATTATGGGGAAGCACTCGATAACATGCCTCTACTAGAAGCATTTCCAGATGAAAGTCAAATTATGAAGTATAAATTAGTTACTTTACCAAGGGGTACAGCTAAACTACCAGCATTAGATTTAGGATATGCTGCTATTACTTTAAAACAAGGAGCTCAATTAGCAATCACACCTCAAACCTTAAATTACCTAGGTAATTCTCAAACATTTGAAACTAGTGGATACTCTGCAACTATTGCTGATGTAAGATTATTAAACACATTTAATGGGGTAGGAATTAATAATGATGCTTCCGCTGCTGCAAACTCAACAACAACAATTGGAACTAGTGTTTCTAAAACTGTTATTGGAACTCAAATTAACTTAACTGCTACAACAGTGAATACATTATTTGGTAACCAATCAACTTTAGTAACTACTTTAACAGTAGTAGGACTAGACAGTGGTGCCAGAGTTACTATTCCTATAACAATCAATAAAACAACATAATAAGATATGGGATTTAAAAGATTAGAAGCCGAAGATTTTTTAGTTAGTTCAGATTCTGTATCTCAAACAGTTTGGACTGATAGGAAAGTAGTGTTAGACACATTCCATACATCATCAACCCAAGAACAAGCCTCAGTTTCAGGAGAGTATTATTTAGCTGTATATCAAACAGCTTCAACTTCAATCTCAGCTGAACCTCAATTTGATATTTCTTATGGTGATGCTACAGGTGCTGGGGGTGTATTATATAACAATAATGTCTCAGGTAAATCACCAACAACAACAGTATATGGTCAATTTAGAACTTTAGTATTAGAAGATGAAAACAGTTCATTTACTTTTGGTACTTTAAATCCTACAACATCACCTTATATATACGTTATTTCAGTAGAAAGGGCTAGATATAAAGAAAAAATGCTCCCTGGATCTTTAAGTTTATTACTAAAAAATGGAACTAATACTTTAAGATTAACAGATGCATCTACGAACGTTACAATTCCAACCTACTATGGAACCCAAAGAGCATATCAAATTGTAAGACAAGGAGCTTCCCCAGGTAGTAGTGATGGTATTCATTCTGGAGAAACTACTCGGGGTTCATATGGGTTATTCCTCCCAGATACGGGTTTAATTATTTTAAATGGTGTAGCTTTAGATTTACCTGCGGGTCAAGCTTCCCCAGGTGCTTTTGACGTTGGGATTGGTTTAACAACCCAAAGACAAAACGACACAGAAAATAGAAACCCATCAAAATTATTTAATGTAATTAAAGAGGGTGGATCTTTTAAATTAAACTGCGAAGAAACATTATCATCAGATTTTGTTTTTGTTAGAGTAAGAAACAGTGAATTTAACTACACCGAAAATCCTTCATTTATGACGGGTACAACAGGTGAAGTATACCACAATTCATCAATTAATAATCCACAAGTTTATGTTACAACTGTAGGACTATATAATGATCAAAACGAGTTATTAGGTGTTGCAAAATTATCAAAACCTTTATTAAAAGATTTTACTAAAGAAGCTTTAGTAAGAGTTAAATTAGATTTCTAAGAATGAATGGGCGCCTTCAAACAATTCAATTCATCCGATATAATAATATCTCCTTTAGAGGTAAATAAAGCATTTACGTTTGTTTCGTTAGATGTAGATTGTTTATTAGAAGGTCAGATCATTTCTTATGTTAACTGTACATTTGACGCTAATATAGTTGAAGTAGCAGCTCCAACTCCTACTCCTACTGTTACACCTACTAATACACCTACTAACACCCCAACCCCAACAGTAACTCCTACTCCAGAGGCATCACCAACTCCAACTCCAACAAATACACCCACAAATACACCTACTAATACACCAACACTAACCCCAACCCCAACACCTTCACCAGTTATATGTAATTTAACAATAGATGATACTAAGACTGATAACCCAACAGATATAGAAGGTAGAAATGGTACAGCAACTATAAAATTTAGTGGTGGAGTTGGTGAAGTAACCGTTACACTTAATGGTCTTTCTAATCCAGTACGCCTAATTGGAGATACTTTAAATTTATCATCATTATCTGAAAACACAAGTTATGTTGTGGTATTAACAGATTCTAATGGTTGTACAGCAACAACTGAATTTACTTTAGGTCAAACTACATTCAATTTTGATGCTAATTATATAATGATAACATACCAATTTACTGATGGTGTTGATTTAGATACTAGAACTGGAATAAGAGTTCCAAATGTAGGACAAACAACCCAACCTAATTATATAGGGTGGGGTCTCAGAGGAAGTTGGCCACTTTCTGGTACTCCATATATAACATGGGGTGGAGACAATACGGGAACAGGATTTGAATCTGTATTAATTGATGTTAATAAATTTAAAGTAGCAAATCCATCTGCTACTGAAATGGTTGTAGATCTTAGAGCATTCTGGTTTAGTGTTGTTGGTAATAATGATGTTAATGTAGAAGCTACATTATGGAGGGGTGGTAATCCTTATCAATCAGGTTTTGTTTGGACAAACCCATCAGCAATAGAAACTCTAGTAGTAGAATCAGCAGGAAAAAGAATTTTTGATAGTGGAACTTCACCAAAGGTTACTTCCACAGGAGCAAGAGTTGCAACCTTTAAGTATAACTTAACAACAGGAGAGGGTATATTAGATAATAACGATTTTACAACACCGGGAATATAAAAGGATATGGCTAGATATTTTAACATACAGATTACAGAAGTACATAGTGATGGTCCATTTACTATATACTATGATTCTGTAGATGCAGCTAATATAGCTACTCTAACATCAAACGATACACCCGCAGAAAATATCACTCGAGAAGATTTAATATCTGCTATTGGAGTAGGTGTTTACATCCCAGAGGATTCAACTGGTATTATTTTATACAACACAGATGAAAATATTATAGCGGGGTGTGGTATAAGCACCGTAACTAAATCATTTAGTATTACCCCTACACCTACCCCAACAGTAACATCTACACCTACAATAACACCAACCCCAACTCTTACACCAACTCCATTACCACAAAATATTGGCATATATGGTACAGTACTTGAAATTGATGTGTTGCGTGCTTCTACAGTTTCATTTGGTGGAGATTTTACAAAACTAAACGAAAAATATCGAGGTAGATTTGTAGAAACAGAAGGTTTAGGATATGAAGAAATTGATTTTTGGAACGAGATTTCCCCAGGATTTAGAGATGAAACAGTAAGAGCAATAGCTATAGATCAAGCTACAGGTACAAAATTTATAGGAGGTGACTTTAATGGGTATGAAAACTTTAATGTTACTTCTACTAATTTAGGTAAAAAAGGTATAGTAAAACTAGATAGTAAGGGGGTTATAGACGAAGCTTTTAACTATAGATTAAAAGTTACATACCCAGGAAATAAAACCCTTGCAGACCCAAAAATCTCAGTTGGTACTTTAGTTGATCTGTTTGTAAGAGATATAAAAGTAGATGGTACTAATTTATATATGGTAGCTGAAGCTACTGTAAATCCTTTTGACAAACGTCATTATGTAATTAAAACTGATTATGATGGTAATGTAGATGTTGACTTTTTACAAAACCAAGGAACAGGTACTGCATATTTTGAACCTCAAACAAATGAAGGTATTTTACTTACTTGTGCTATAGCTAGTGATGGGGGTATTTTAGTTGGAGGACAATTTAATAGATATAACGGTTTAACTAGATCATTATTATTTAAACTAAAAAGCGATGGCACATTAGATTCAGACTTTGAATCAAATAAAGGATATGTCTATCAACCTAATAAAGGTGTTTATGATATAACCATTCAAAGTGATAATTCTATTATAGCCGTAGGAGATTTTACCTTATGGAATAATGAATCAGTAGGAAATATAGTTAAACTAGCTAGTGATGGGACTTATGATACAACTTTTACAGATAATGTAGGGGATGGTAGTACAGGTGGAGGAGTTCTTAGGAAAGTTGATGTATTATCTGATGATTCTATTATAGTTGGAGGACATACTATAGATTTTGGAGGTGTAGATTACTACAATGGTATAGTTAAATTATCTCCAACAGGAGTTTGGGATACAGATTTTATAACTACTTTCTCCAGCATAGGAGTGTATAATTCTAGTGGTACAGTTTATGCAATTAAAACAGATTCCTTGGATAACATATATGTTGGTGGTAACTTTAACGGAATAGCAGATACTAGGAATTTTAGTGGTGGGTATGAATATAGAGATAGAAAAGGTATAGTTAAATTAAATAGTTCAGGAGTTGAAATACAATCTTGGTATTTAAATCTAATTACATAATAAAATTATAAGATGACATTAAAATCCTTTTACGTAAAAATTACAACAGGTACTAACGAAGGACCTTATGATATCTATTATGATATAGTAAGTGAAACTACTCATGCTCTTTTATTTGGTACTGACCAACCCGCAGATAACTTAACATTAGAACAATTAACAACTGGAGAAGGAGTTGTTGTAACTGTACCTGATACTGCTTCTCAAATTATCATATACAATGAAAACGAGTTAATTAGATTTAATTGTGAAGATAATACAGCTGTAATTCAATTTCCAACTCCTACACCTACTAATACACCAACCATAACCCCAACAATCACCCCTACTCCTAGTGTAACTTCAACAGTAACTCCAACACCAACTCTTACAGTTACACCTACCATATCCCCATCAGATACCCCAAGACCAACTCCTAGTAACACACCAACAATTAGTCCTACCCCTACTAGTACACCAACGCTAACACCTACTAGTACACCAACACCAACACTTACACCTACAAGTACCCCAACTAGTACCCCAACCCTAACCCCAACTAATACACCAATCACAACAAATACTCCAACCCCCTCACCCACTCTATTACCAGAAGATTGTGTAGATGGTTACTTTGATATTGTATTTGTAATAGATGAATCTGGTAGTGTTACTGATGGGAGCGAAGAATTCCCAGGACCACCAGAATATCAATATATAGTAGCTTTAATTAGATACATTGTAGATCGTTTACAATCTAGAATAGGAGTACCTGGAGGATTTCAGTTTGGGTTTGTGGGCTATACAACTACAGCTAGAATTATTCTCAATCAAAATGGGAATTATAATACTATATCGAGTACAATTGATAATTTATTAGCCAATAGAGATAGAGGAGGAACTGATACTCGAGATGGTATTGATATGGGGTCACTTGTTGTAACAAATGATAGGTTCAAACAAAACAGCTCTAATACCAAAATGATCCTTCTTACTGATGATACTGGACCTGGCCGAAATGAATATAGCTCAGCAGATAATTTTAAATCTTTAGATAATGGGTATGAAACTAGACTAATAGTAGTGGGATTAAACTTAACCCAAGGACAAGATGATGCTTTACGTCCAATAGCTAGTTCAAATGAAGAATACTTTAGTTCAACATTCCAAGGGTTAGAAGAAATAGCAGAATCAATTTTAGATGAAATATGTTCTCAAGAACTCACACCAACTCAAACCCCAACACCTACCCCAACACCCACACCAACACCATCTCCCGTAATAAAACTTGGTAACTCAATTTTTACTTCTACTTATAGTCAAGAAAACTCTCCTTATATTAATGGGAAAGCTTATTATTCTCCTACAAATAATGTTTATACTGAAGTAAACCCAATTGAAAACCCTTCACTGTTTTGGAATATGGGTTTTGCCGATGTTTTATCTTCCCCTTATGATTATCCAAACCCTAACTGGACTAAATTACCAGAGGGTGTGTTATACAATGATAGCCCTATTAGTTTAGCATCTGTATCACTTTATAGAAGTGATTTTACCGGTGATTATTGGGATATAAGTTTTAATAGAGCTTCGTACAGTGGTGATGTTGATAATTTAAAGGGTTTATATTCATTTACTATCACTAATACAAGCAACAATGATCAAGCAGTATTTACTAATATTATATTTAAAGCCATTAAGGATGGTGGGGGTGCTATCCTCACAACAGACCCTGAAAGTAGAACAATATATTCTACAGGCGCTTTAACCCAACCTAGTGATGATCGTCAATATACTAAAGTTAACACTGATTACAATTACTCACCAGGTAATATCTATAAATTACAAATAACAAGTAATAGTACAGATGTAGGTAAAATTGATGGGCTTTATTGGTATGTAGAACCTATTATTTTTCAATCTTAAAACTGCTAATTAAAATATTTATCATAAAATGATTAAATTTACAGATCCAAATGTTCAAATAGAAAGATACTTAGGTAGAAATGGGGATTACCTAACGAATCGTTCTTTGACAGGCCAAAACACCAGAGTACCTGAGGTTTTAGTATATGATTCTGTAAGAAGTTTATATTATTCAAATTACCTTTCTGGAAGTGGAGGAGAAATATCCATAGCAAGTACAGCAAGTTTTTTACCTGATGGGACAGTTACTGGATCATTTTATGTTCCTAACTATTTTAATTATGAACAAACTGATTTAAACCCACGAAAAACCTTCCCTACAGCTAGCACAATAAACCCAACGGTACCCGTAGCAGTATATTCTATCCCTTCAAAATTATATGGAGATAATATAAAACCTGGATCTGTAGTTTTAACAAGTGAAATTAGTGGTTCTATTTTAGATGATGGAGAAGGCAGATTATATACAATGTTAACTGGAGAAAAGCAATATGTTGGTAATGTTGTATACCCTCATGGAATGATCATCATTACAAATGATGATGTACAAACAATCTCCAGAGGTGATGTTTATGGCACAGCAATATATGGAGATGCTGAATATGGAGGAGGAGGTTTAGAACCTACAACTAATTTTGTTGAAACCTATGCTATAGGAAGTACAATAACAGCTTCATTTTCAAGTTCATATACTATATTTGAAACACAATATAAGGTAACAATTGGAGCGGATGAATATAACTATTCTCAAAACCCTTCCATTACAACAGGAAGCGATGGGTCTATGTTAGAATTTGCTACAAGTTCTTACTTTTCTCCCTATGTTACAACGGTAGGATTATATAATAATAATTTTGAACTACTTGCAATAGGTAAGTTAGCAAAACCTTTACCTACTTCAAGAACAACAGATACAACAATTTTAATAAATTTCGATACACAATAGTAAAAACATATATTTATAAACAGACAAACTATAGTTCATGGCCAAAATATTATCACTTAACGGCATCGTTACAGGTCAAACAGTAGAAGCACAACACGTATCCCAATCGATACTTGCTTTTACTGGATTAGAAGCATACGATATATCCGTTTCAGGTTCATTTAATGTAATAGGAACCTCTAGTTTCCAAATAGTAAGCGGATCAGATTTTTCTGGTTCTTACCAAGGGGATGGTTCTCGTTTAACTAATATATCCTCTTCATTTATTACAGGTTCAAATGTATATGGACCATTTGGATCTAATAGTATATTATCCTCATCATACGCTGCAACATCTTCAATTTCAGGATTTGCAACTATTTCTAGTGCTTCATTAGTAGCTGATCGTACTTTATCATCTGATTCTGCCACTTCTGCTTCCCATGCTCAAACAGCATCTTATGCTCATACTGCATCCTATGTATTAGGAACAGTAGAAACAGCTTCTTTTATAACAGCTTCAAATGTTTGGGGTCCTTATGGTTCTAATAGTATTAAATCTGCTTCTTTTGCAGTAAGCGCTTCAATAGCTCAGACAGCCTCATTTACCGTTAGTTCTTCATACTCACTAACTTCATCATATTCTCTAGAAGCTATATCTTCATCTTTAGCAACTACTGCTTCATATGTTAAAAACGCAGAAACAGCTTCTTATATAGAGGGTGGAGGTATAGGCGCTTCAGGAGAAAACTTTCAAGTACAATATAATAATAATGGTACTTTAGCAGGAGCTTTTGGATTCATGTATAACCCAAGTAGTGGATATGTTTCTATAGCTACAAGTTCTTTACCAATATCCCCCTTAGAAGTAGCAGGTCAAATTGCTCAAACTGGGTTAAATTGTAGTGTAGCACTAGGTAGAAATGCTTTATCATCTTTATTATCAGGTATAAACAACGTAGCAATAGGTGAAGGTGCTATGCAATGTGCTGATTCAGCCTTATTAAATGTAGCCGTTGGTTTTCAAGCATTACGCAATAATGATTCAGCCGAAAGAAACGTAGCTATTGGTCATCAAGCTTTAAATAGAGTTATTTCACCTAATAACGTAGCAGTAGGTGCTCAAGCATTATTTAGTAGTATATGTGGACAAGATAACGTAGCTATTGGTAACTGTGCATTATACACTAACACCACAGGCCGATGTAATATAGGTATTGGTTCTAGAGCTCTTGTTAGTGCTAATGAAGGAATACAAAATATTGGTATTGGTTTTCAAGCATTAAATCAAATAACTAATGGTTTAGGAAATGTTGTTATAGGACATGAAGCTTTAAAAACTATAAATACTGGAGCTCATAACACAGCTATAGGTTGGAATGCAGGAGCTTTAGCGGCTAATTCATCAACTGGAAACGTATTTTTAGGAAGATGTGCTGGTCCTTCAACTCTCCAAACCGTATCAAATAAATTATTTATACACAATACCCAAGGATCTCCATTAATTTGTGGTGATTTTTCTGATATGCAACTTAATATTAATGGTTGTTTAACAGCTTCTGGTATTATATACCCAACCTCTGATGGTACTGCAAATCAAGTATTAGTAACAGATGGAAATGGTAGATTATCATTTGGAGCAGGAAGTGTAGATACAGCATCTTATGTTTCATCTTCAAATGTAGATGGACCATTAGGAATGAATAGTGTTGAATCGGCTTCATTCTCATTAACTGCCTCATTCATTACAGGCTCAGATGTTTATGGGCCTTATGGTTCAAATAGTATTATTTCTTCTTCATATGCCTTATCATCTTCATATGCTACTAAAAACGTAATTACAGCTTCAGCAGATGGTTCAAATATTACCTTTACAAAAGGTGATGGTACAACATTTGATATATCAGTAGGTGTTGGAGGTGTAGGAGCTAGTCCATATTCAACAGGTAGTGAAAGCACTTCAATCATACCCGTTTTAGGAAATAGTACCAACTCAGGTAGTAATTCAAATATTGGAGGAGGATGTTTAAATGAAATAAGTTCAGCCTCAGATTGTTCCTCTATTTTAGGAGGATACGCAAATATAAACAGTGGGTCTTTTTCTTCTATTATAGGAGGAAAAACCAATTGTGTAACAGAAAATTATTCCGTAGCAGGAGGTAGTGGTTCCATAGTTTCAGGATGTTATTCATTTGCTTATGGTGGAATGGAAACTACAACACAAACACCTACTAAAGCTGTAGGAGGTTGGTCTGTAGCATTTGGGTATGGATCCTGCGCTTCAGGTTCTGAGGCATTTGCAATGGGACATACTAGTGTAGCTGCAGGACATGGAGTACAAGCTATGGGGTATGAAGCATATGCAGGTATTGCAGGTGATCCCGAAAATAACCATAAGGGTAACACAGCCATGGGATGTTGCGTATTCGCTTCAGGTAGTTCTTCTACAGTATTTGGTTCAAATAACTATGCTATAGGAAACTGTTCAAACGTTTTAGGCGGGTTTAATAATAAAGCATGTGCATCATGGTCTTCTATCGCAGGAGGAAATGGTAATAGAATTGATGCAAATGCATTAACTTCATTTATAGGAGCAGGAAGTGGTAATATAATATCTAGCTCAGCAGTCTGTAGTGGTATAGTTGCAGGACATAATAACTGTATTCTAGAAGATGATAGTTTTATTGGAGGAGGTAATGGAAATATAGTAGCAACTTCCGGAAATGCACAAGGTTGGGCCACGATTGGAGGTGGTCAATTTAACTGCACTGGGTGTGGCGGAGCTACAGTAGCTGGTGGAGCGCAAAATGATGCTTTAGGGTGTTTATCCTTTGTAGGTGGTGGTTTTTCTAATATTAATAATGCCTGCTACGGAGTAATAGTAGGAGGATGTAAAAACAATATTTCTTCTTTAATACATAGATCTTCTATTTTAGGAGGTGAACAAAACACAGTATCAGGAAGCTACTCTTCAATAGTTGGAGGTGATAGTAACTGTGTAACCGGAGATTTCTCTTCAATTATAGGTGGTGCTTTAAATGTATTAACTCATGATAAGTCATTTATCGTTGGTTCTAATATTACATCTACACAAGATTGCACTACATTTGTAAATAATTTAAATGTAGAGGGAACAGTTTCTAGTTCTATATTTAGTGGTTCTTATGTGGGTGATGGTAGTGGTTTAACCAACTTAAACATTACAAGTAATATAACTACATTTAATGATAACATTAGGTATGAAGCTTATAATTCAACCCAAGTTATTGAAATATTATCAACAGGAACAATTTATAGTGGTTTAGATTGGACTCGTTCTTCTACTACATTAACAATTGCTTCTCCTTCACATGGTTTATCTAATGGAGATTATGTTATTATTAGAAACATGAGCGAAGATTATTCTTACTTAGCAGTTTCAAATGCTACAACAGACACATTTGATGTAACCGTAGCAGCTTCTGGAGCAGCGGAAGGTTCATTAGGTGCCTATATCCCCGCTGCAAGAGTAACTTCTGTAACAGAAGCAGGCGCTACAATAATTTCCCCAACAGTGGGTAATATCCAAATCCAATCCATTAAAGTAATTACAGGTGTTAAATCCACTACAGCATTTGCTTTAACAATGCCTTCTAGTATAGATAATGGAGCAGGAGCAAATAGTAGTTTAACTAATATGAACCCACCTTTAGTATCCTCTTATAGATTAGATACAGGAGGGTTTAATGCAAGTGCTACCATGGTTTTAAACACTACAAGTAATTTTAACGTATTTAATGTTAGCAACTTAATAAACTTAAAGAATAACTTAATTAGATTTACATTCTAATATGGCACATGAGCAAGCTTTCTATGGTAGATTATCATCTTTATCCCCAGTCAACGAAAATATAGTTGTTACAACAGGGGATTTTACTAATGGGTCTGATGAATTTACAATTGCTGATCCATTCTTTGTAAGAGAAGGTCAAACAGTTACTTATGTTGATTCCCAATTTACAGGAACTGTTACTATTACAAATATAGTAGGATCTACTATTACAGTTGATCAAACAGCAAATGCTAATGCTTCTAGTGGCCAAACTATAGGTTTAAACACCCCTTCAGGTACATATTTATTTGAATCCGCTTCTTTTATTGACCCCCAAAACATAAAAACTGTAGAAGATATTACAGGAAGCCAAGATTCAGAGTTTAGTGCAGGAGATACTGTTTATAATTTAATAGGGCAAGCTGCCAATAGTATAGGAAATGCTATAGTAGGTAGATTTCATTTATATACTATTACTGAAGTTGTTCATAGAGGTGAAACCCCACCAAAACTTTCTGCTTTTGTTAAATGGGGGGAAGATAATACAGAAACTTCTTCTGGGGATAAATTATTACAAACTGCAGGGCAAGATTTACCTATTGTAAGTCTCTCAGTTACAAATAATATGGCCCCTATCTATAGTACAGATTTGACTGATATGATATCTACCCCAGGAGCAGATGTAGCAGGATATCAAATAGCATTAAATTCAGTTATAGATAAATTTATTACTGCTAGCATTAGCGAAGATACTTTCCCATATACTGGATCAGCTATTATTTCTGGTAGTTTAGGAGTAACAGGTAGTGTAACATTTTTAACAGATGCAGGAAATACCCAAGATATATTTTTAATTAAAGGTAATACTGCAGATAAGGGTACAATAAGAGCAAACTCAGAAGGTATACTCCAACTAAGATGGAGTGGATCTTCTGAACCAACAGCAATAGAAGGAGGAATATATTATTCTTCTTCCGCATTCTATATAGGAACATAAAAAATACATATTTATAATAAAACACAAAATAAATGGCAACTTGGAAAAAAATATCGGTATCCGGATCTAACATATCCCAATTTAACAATGATTCAGGATATTTAACTTCAGTAACAGCACAGCATGCTTTTACAACTGCATCCTTTAATGGGACAAATTTATTAGCAGATAGTTCTAATGGGACTTTAAATTTCACCTCAGGTTCAGGTGGTGAAGCTGGTCTTTTAATAACAGCAACAGCTGGAACTGATACACTAGACTTTAGTTTAGGTACTGCCTCTGTACCCAATGCTGCTTTAGTAAATGATGGTATAACATTTGGTAGTGCTGATATTTCCTTAGGAGATACAGTAACCCAATTATCATTAACAGGATTTACAGGTTCTTTATCTGCAACCTCAGTTTTAGCAGATGGTGTAACAGCTACTACTCAAACCTCAGGTGATAATTCAACAAAAGTAGCTACAACCGCTTATGTTGATGCCGTAGCAACAGCTGCTGATCTTGATTTAGTAGGTGATGGAACTACAACAACTGCAGTAGATCTTGATTCTCAAACCTTAACTTTTACAGGACAAGATGGTTTACAACTATCAGCTTCAGCACAAACTATTACAGCAACTATTGCTGATGGTGGTATTGCAAATGCAAAACTTACAAATGATAGTATTACAATAGGCGATACTTCTGTAGCATTAGGTGAGACAATAACAGCATTTAGTGGTTCATTTGAAGGAGATGGCTCAGGTTTAACTGGAACAGGTGGAAGTATCATTTCTGGTGATGCGGCTGATAATCAAGTTGCGGTATTTAATTCAAGTAATACCATTGATGGTTATGCACAATTTACTTTTGATGATGCTACTAACTTATTAACTGTAACAGGTGATCAACTTATTACGGGTGATTTAACAGTACAGGGTACAGCATCTTTCCAAAACACCACAGAATTACAAGTAGCTGATAGATTTATTCTAATGGCTTCTGGTTCAAATTCTACTGGAGATGGTGGTATTGTAGTACAACAAAATACTCAAAATGTTGGTGAATTATTTGGATTCGACTCAGGAACTACTCGTTGGGGATTAGATAGTGCATTTAATGCAAGTGCCACAGCATTTACCCCAGAAGCCTTTATGGCAGCGGTAGTAGAAGGAGCTGGAACAGACCCAGATGCGGCACCTGCAAGATATGATAAAAAAGGAAATATCTTCGTAGGAACAGATGAAGGTATTTGGATTTATTCATAAGAATTATTATATTTAGTGTAAAATGGTTTTATGAGTTTCAAAGCAGGAAATGTTCAATTAGGGAAACCCCAAGAAAAACAATCTAGGGTTTCCCCTAATATACATTTAGATAAAAAAGAGTTGGAAACTATGTTATTATCTCTTAAAAACTCTACATTTCAAGGATCACAAGTTGAATTGCTTTATAACTTGGTTCTTAAATTACAAAACTGTTTATTAGATCGAAATAAATAGTTTCTTTCTAATATTTATAACTACATTACGGCCCTTCGGGGAAGTGGGCTAGACATACTCTAGTAACCAACCTAATAAAGTAGATATGCCAAATTGGAAAAAAGTCATTGTTAGCGGATCAGATGCCGCTCTAAACTCATTAAATGTAACATCCGCACTTACTGCAAGCGGATTAATTTACCCAACTACAGATGGAGACAATGGAGATTTCCTTACCACAGATGGTATAGGAAATTTAAGTTTTGGTAGGCCTAATGTATATGCAAATGTTAAAAACATTTCTGGTGTTCAATTACTAAAAGGAACCCCAGTTCATGCAACAGGAACAGCAGGAAATGCTTCTGAAGTTATAGCAGCATCAGCTTCTGTTGCTTCTACAATGCCCGCTACTTTTATATTAAATGAAACTTTAGCAGATGATGCTGAAGGTTTAGCTATATTAACAGGATATATTAATGGTGTTAATACTTCTGCTTTTGGAGAAGGTGACGTAGTATATGTAGGACCTACAGGTAGTTTTACAAATATAAAACCTCAAGGTTCAGATAATCTAATCCAAAACCTAGGTATTATAACTAAAGTAAATGCTTCCAACGGTTCGGGATATGTTTATGGTTCAGGTAGATCAAATGATGTGCCAAACTTACCAGAAGGTAAAGTATGGGTAGGTTCGGACACATACACAGTAACGTCTTCTATCTTAACCCTAGATGAAGATAATTCCCACGCTCAAATCACAGGTTCTTTATCCGTATCATCAGTAGTTAATGCTGGAACAGATACAGATAAGTTTTTAGTTTTAGATTCTTTAAATAACGTAGATTTTAGAACGGGTGCCGAAGTAAGATCAGATATTGGAGCGGGTACAGGAAATGGTACTGTAACTGGCACAGGTGCAAATAATCAAGTAACTACTTGGAACGGTACTACAAGTTTAGATGGGTCATCTAATTTTACATATGATGGTACTACTTTAAATTTATCATATACAGGTACAGGCGATCTGTTAAGATTAACTTCTACAGATGCAGGAGCTGCTTCTGCACCAGATTTGACTTTCTGTAGAGATTCAGCATCACCTGCTGATGATGATACTTTAGGTACAATACAGTTTTACGGTGAAGTTTCAGGTACATCTGTATGTAAAAATTATGCTTCAATTTACGGTAGAATAGCATGTGCTACTAATGGTCAAACTAAAGGTAATCTTTCATTCAAAGCCGAATGTAATAACGTATTTGTAGACACTGCAAACTTTTCTCCAAATGGTCTATATGTTATACCTCCGGACGATTTTGCCATTACATCCCCAGGTATAGGCTTAACAGTAACTGGTGGTGTATCAGGCAGTACAACTCTACAAATAGGTTCAGGACATACTAACTCAGGTACTTTATCTTCTATAGGAGGTGGTACCCTCAACACTATTGGTACCTCAACCTGTTCAGTAATAGCAGGTGGTAATAGTAATTGTATTGGTGGTACTTGTGCTAATACAAGTGCTATTGTAGGTGGTACTTCCAATACTGTTTTAGGAAAATGTGGGTTTATAGGAGCGGGAGAGAGTAATTCAATTTGTTTTGATATTTGTAACGGTGCTATAGCAGGAGGTGATTCTAACGTTGTTTGCGCTCCATGTAGCTTTATAGGGGCAGGTGTGGGTAATGAAATTCTCCGTAGTTTAATGTCCCTGACTGGATGTGCTGCTGTTATAGGAGGAGGAGCAAGTAATGTTACAAACGCTAATCATTCTTTTATAGGAGGAGGATGTTCTAACTGTATACCATGTCAGGGTTGTTGTAGTGGTGTAGGAGGAGGCCAACAAAACGCTGCCTGTGGTGCATGGGGATTTATTGGAGGTGGTTGTCAAAACCTAATCTGTAGTGGTGAAACATACGCAACAATAGGTGGTGGTAGATCAAACAAAGTAGATGGAGATTATTCCTCAATAGTAGGAGGTACTTTAAACACAGCATCAGGAGACAATAGTTTTATAGGAGGTGGATGTAATAATAAAACCGGTGAGAATTCCCATATAACCCTAGTTGGAGGACAGTCAAATATTGCTTGTGCAGATCATACTTTTATTGGTGGTGGTAAATTAAATGGTATTGATGATGTTGCCTCGGAGTCATCAATTGTAGGAGGTAGTACTAATTGTATATCTGGTGATGCTAGTGGTATGTTTATAGGTGGTGGTACTAGTAACTGTATAAATGGTGAATACATCGAACATACCTTCATAGGAGGAGGTAGGGATAATTTTATAGATGGTGATGCTAGTAATGAAAATTCCTATAGTGTAATTGTAGGAGGAAGGTATAACAAAACAGGGGGTGCTTGTAGTTTTATAGGAGGAGGAGTATGTAACTTAACATCTGATATATATTCAACAATAGTAGGTGGTACATTAAATACAGCATCAGGTGCTTGTAGTTTTATAGGTGGTGGACAAAGTAATATAGCTGAAGGAGTACATTCATATGCTGGAGGTCTAGAATCATGCACTGCAACTACAGGTGCACAAGGTTTTGCTCATGGGTATCAAGCTAAAGCTATAGGAGGTGCTTCAGCAGCATTTGGTGCTGTACAAGAAGCAATAGGAGATAATTCATTTATAGCTGGTGGAGCTAGCAATAGTGCATGTGCACAATATAGTTTTGTAGGTGGTTTTAACAATGAAACTACTACATCAGCAAAAGCCTCATCAGTATTAGGTGAAAGCAACTGTGTAAATGCACCATGGAGTTTTGCAGTAGGAAGCAATAACTGTATATTAGGAGGTGACATTACAGCAGTTGCTGGAGGAAATATAGTAGGGGGTAAAATCAACAAAGTCCAAGGACAATATAGTTTAGGTAACCTAATAATGGGTAATGATAACTGTATAGGAGATGGTAGTTCGAATGTAGGTGGTGCCGCTGCTTTTGGTGGAGGAAACCGTGTATTAGCCGATGGTACAGTTGCTATAGGTATTAATAACAACAACCCCGTATCTGGACAAACAGGTTATGGTTGTAATACTTTACTATTAGGATGTAATAACCAAGCTCACTTTGGTCAAAACAGTATTGTTGGGGGTAATGAATCAG
>OCVQ010000773.1_pt1 | contig 27461 bp, 25 predicted proteins | sample 1539061 | NCBI WGS metagenome assembly OCVQ01 (sample SAMEA3355526, study PRJEB22509) | marine metagenome | biome: marine; feature: river plume; material: water | place: USA | collected 2010-08-08 | depth 0.5 m | reverse complement strand
TACCATGTAATGACTTAATAATAGATGAATGTTGGCCTTGGAGTATTTTTATTCCAAATGTATTTACTCCAAATAATGATGGTATTAATGATGTATGGCAAATTCTCCTTGACTTAGATTGTTGGGTTGATGTAGAATTTAAGATTTACAATAGATGGGGCAGTTTGGTTTTTGTGGGGTATGGTGAAGATTATAATAGTTATCCTTATTGGGATGGTAGTATGCAGGGGGGGCCTTCTTATGTAGCTGATGGTATATATGTTTATACTTTTTATGCTAGAAAACATAGTTCCCCAGAAATATATCAAAAATCAGGACATCTCACAATATTAAGGTAAAAATAATTTGGATTGCTAGTATTTATTACATATATTTAAAAATAACATTATAAAACTCCAAAAATGAGCAACTACGAAGATTCATTATATGAAATTTATCAAACGATTGAAAAAGAAGGGTTAAAGGAGAAATTTAATCTCCAAACTAAAAAAATGGAAAGTCAAGATAAACATAAATATAAGAATACAGTTGAAAGGTGGGAGTATGCTCTTTATAGAATAAAAGGAGGAGCATCTAAGGATCGTTACTAAGTATGAAAAAACTTGATTTTGATAACATATTTAATCTATTTGGTGAAGGTGATGTGAGTAATAACACCTCTACCACTTATGAGGATATAACATCTACCCCCATATATTGGCTGGGTATGCATAAAAAACTTATTCTTAATCATATAAATTTTAGGAAAAAAGCAATACGATTATTAAAAAATTCAAACATGGAATTGGATCCTGTAGAATTAGCAGCTGCCGGTGAAGTAATTGCTTATAATAGAGCTTGGTTTTACATTAAAAAAATAGATATTAGTAATAAAGATCATGTTGAGGCTATACTAATGCATGGTGATGATTTTCTAGAAACTTCTTTAGAACTAGCTATTAAACACTTCCAATCCCCAGAAAGAGAAGAGTATGAAAAATGCCTCCACCTTCATGAAATTCTTAAATTATCAAAAGAAATTCCACTTTAAGTAGGATACCAGAGAAATTTTGGGTACCTTGGAAATACGGGTTTTGAAGATATTTAGGAAAATAGGGAGTATAGGTTGGATGAATGAGAGGGTGATTGTATATTATGAACACATTAATAAAATATAAAATAATATGGCATTTAGAAACAAAGAATTAGTTGACAAAGGGTTTGTAAATATAAAATCCGGAGTTAAAACATTAGATCTAATGGTATCCCGTGGAGGAAGCGACGTTGGTGCTTTTAGAAAACAAATCAAAGCAGTTTATGATAAAATTGAAGAATTAGAATCTTTAGTTGAACGCGAAGCCGGAGTTCTAAGAAACGGATAATTAAAAAATAAAAGTTATGAAATTAACAGCCGATCAAATTCAAATGAATTGGGTAGAATTTTTAAGTAATATTGATACTTATATTTCTTCTCCTCGTAAAGAACAATTAACTAAATTTTATGAAAAGTATGCGGAACGTATTATGTTTATGCCTGCTGCCCATAAAAAAGAATATCACTCTGCCTTTCCTGGAGGTTATGTAGATCATGTTAATAGGGTAGTTAAAGCTGCTTTATCAATGTCTGCTGTTTGGGAAGGTTTTGGTTGTGATATGACTACTTTTACTACTGAAGAATTAGTATTCTCAGCTATTAATCATGATTTAGGTAAAATGGGTGATAATAACCATGAAGCTTATATCCCACAAACTGATAAGTGGAGAAGGGATAAATTAGGTGAAGATTATATGTTTAATAAAGAATTAGCATTTTCAGCTGTCCCAGATAGAGGATTATTTTTACTTCAAGACAATGATATTAAATATACATTTAATGAAATGGTAGCAATCCAAACACATGATGGATTATATGACTCAGCAAATGAAAAATATTTAAAAGGTTATATGCCCGAACAAAAACCACGTACTTCATTACCATTTATTCTACACCAAGCAGATATGATGGCAGCTAGGATTGAATTTGAAATTGAATGGTTACCTAAATTCAAGAATAACTTGGATACCAGTAAAAATAATTTTACATTGGGTAATAATAAGAAAACCACTACTAAAAATAAAGCCTTAGGTTCTATTAAAAGTGAAGGTTTACAAAACATTTTTGATAAACTATAAATATGGAAATCTACCCAACTACATTATTTGTAATAATTGCAATTCTAAGCATTTTAGTTTTAGTCTTAGGGTATACAACTTTTAATTTACTTAGGAAAAATGAAAGAGCAGAAGATATAGTATTAGGATATCTTGACTATTTAGATAAAATATCCAGAGTGATAGAAGTTGCCGATAATAAGGTAAAAAAGATTGATGTAAAAGGATCTTTTGAGTCGGACGATGAAGTAGGTTTTTTCTTCAAACAAATTAAACAAATTCAAGAAATTTTAAATGATTTCCAATTAAAAGAATAAAATAGCAGATGGATGAAATAATAAGGAGGCATAAATCACTACCTCAGAAAAAAGTATATTTCTCAAAAGTAACAGAAGCAGCGATTGTAAGATACAATCGCTCCTCTGATCCCGAAGAACGAAGTGATATATATGCCGAACATATACATTGGGGTTTTTATAAACTTACAGAAAACATCATCCATACTTTTAAGTTTTACCATACTGATGGGGTAGAAAATTTAGAAGATTTACAACATGAAATAATTACTTTTTTATTATCTAAAATACATTTATTTAATCCTGAAAATGGGGCTAAAGCCTATTCATATTTTGGAACTATAGTTAAGCGTTGGTTAATAGTATATAATCAAAAAAATTATGGTAAAAAAATCAAAAATATAGCAATTTCAGAATTAAATCACTATTCACAATTAGACACATCAGACCCTTCATTTATTATATCTCAAAATAGATTAGAAGATACTAAAGTTTTAGTTGAGGAAGAAGAATTTAGTAGTAGAAATTTAAAGGAAAATAAAGATTATAAATATGAAGATCGTTTATCTTTATTTATAGATCAATATGTAGATTATTGTACTGATAGAATTTATGTTTTATTTCCTAAGGGTAATGATGCTACAATAGCTGATGCCATTTTAGAATTATTTAGAAAAAGAGATGCTATTGATGTATTTAATAAAAAAGCACTTTATATCTACATTCGTGAAATGGTAGATGTTAAAACTCCAAAAATAACTAAGATAGCTAATAAACTATATGCTATATTTAAAGAAAAGTATATGTTTTATTTAGAACATGGCTACTTTCCACCAAAATAGTTTTAAAAGCGCATATTTATAATCAAAAACATTATGGGACAGTTAGATTCATACGTTTTTGGAGATAAAAAATTTTCTGATTTATTAGAAGAAATCTACCAAAACCAAAAAAAGAGAGATACTCAAGTAGTAGCTTTAATATCAGAATTAAAACCTTTAGTTCAAGAAATAGGTGACGCTACTCTTATAGTCCCTCTTATTAAAGAATATATGGAAATTGGAGTTAAAAATGATGATGCTCTAATTAAAATGGCTACTATTGTTCAGAGAGCACTTCAAAACCAGGATGAAGATGGTGGATTAGGAATTAGTGAAGAGGAAAAAGAACAATTATTAGCTGAAATGGAAAAAATTTCAAAAGAAAATAAATAATGGCTCAACAACCTACAGGATTAAATTCACTTAAGGGCACACCATCAATAAAACCCCAAAATGCTGGGGTATTTGCAGCTAGGGTAAGACATGCTATGGTGGATGAACAAACTGAAAACAAAGCATTTAAAGATTTTGGTAATTGGAGTTCTATAGGTTGTTTATTTTTTGATAAATTAAACACTCCAAACCCTAGTCCCCAATTTACAACAGATAATTTTGCAAGGCCCCTATTTCCAAATAATTCTAATATACCTTTAAAAAACGAAATAGTTTATATAATATCATTACCAAACAGCAATGTTCAAGGTGATGTTAATGACCAAACATATTACTATTTTCAGGCTATAAATATTTGGAATAGTACACACCATAATGCCATTCCAGATCCTATCAATGGGGAATCAACACCAGCAGCACAATCTCAAGATTACGAACAAACAACTGCAGGTTCAATTAGAAGAGTTTCTGATGGTAGTACTGAAATTGATTTAGGTAAAGATTTTAAAGAAAAATTATCCATAAGAAATCTTCAACCATATGAAGGTGATTTAATATATCAAGGAAGATGGGGTCAATCTCTTAGATTTGGTTCAACTAATAAAGATGCAACCATTCCTAATACATGGTCTAAATCCGGAGAAAATGGTGATGCTATTACAATAATAAAAAATGGACAGCATGAAGAAGATAGTGATCCTTGGATTCCACAAGTAGAAGATATAAATACAGATAAATCTAGTATTTATTTAACAACTACTCAAGAAGTACCAATTGATTTAGCTAGTAAAAGCTATAAATCATATGCTTCATCACCAATAGCAGCTCCCATTTTTAAAGAAGAACAAGTAATTTTAAATTCAGGTAGATTATTATTTAACTCTAAATCAGATTCTATTTTACTATCATCTTTTGATACTATAAACTTAAACTCAGTAAATAGTGTAAATATAGATACCCCTAAAACTATAGTATCATCTCCTGAAATTTATTTAGGTGATAAAGGTGCTACTGAACCCATAATATTAGGTGATAAATTTCTTTCGGATTTTTCATCATTAATGACATCATTAATATCATTATGTAGTGCATTAGGAACACCAATTGGCACACCAATCCCCTTTGTTCCCAACGCAGCTATACCAGCTCCAGCTACTCAAACACTTGTTAAAGCACAAACCATGCTTAATAAAATTCAAATGTATAAATCTAAAGTAAGCAAATCTAAATAATGTCATTTCTATCTAGCCTTTTAATAAAAACCATCACAAAAGTAATTAAAAACTTAACTAAGTTTGAAGTTGCTATTGATGCTCTTATAGATAGGTTTAAGGCATCTTGCCCCCCTAAAGAAGAATTATTACAAATAGTAAAACAAAAAAACCAAATACAAGGAGCTCTTGAAAATGTTGTTGGTGCTTTTAATACTGTGGAAGCTACAGCTGAAACTACTAATACTATAGTTACTACTGTAAGTGTAGCCGTTAAAGTAATAAAATCAATTCCAGTTCCTACATCATTCCCACCAGGTGCTGGTATTCCTATAAACGTTATTACACTATTAGCAGATTCTTTAGATACTTTAGGTGATCTATTAAAGGGAGCTAAAGGTGCTCTTAAAGTAGTACCATCTGCTAGTAAAACTATACAAGATGCTGCTCAAACTATAGTTACAAAATTACAAACTTTAGATGGTGTGTTAAATGTTTGTATTGAAGAATTAGCACAAAATGGGGGTGAAGATGGTGGACCTATGACCCAACAAGAAGTAAATAACTTAATTGCTGAAATAGGAAATGTAGCAGCTGAATCTGGAAATTTTGTAAACCCAAACTTAAATACTGTTAATGAAGATGATTTATTATCACAATTAAGCCCTAATAGTAGTGATCCTTTATTGTATCAAAGACAACCTACAATATTTGTCCCATTAGATCCTGATGGTGTTTACACTAAAGGAGATGTAGACCCAGAATCTGGACAACTGATAATTAAAAATGAAAATGGAGCGTTTGGGTATAATGCAGGGTTTGATTGGAGATTAACTATAGAATTTAATGATGATAATGAATTTTCATTTCCACAAAGAAGAATAAAAGCAACAAATATAAATCCTTCTAACTTTAATATATTTAAAGGACTTAATGTTTATAATATAGGACCACCAATTGGTACTATGGAAGAACGAGGAGCATATTCATATAGTACATCAGTTAAAGTATTAATAGATGAGGTTAAATTTAATGTTGATTCACTTAATGTTAGATATTGGTCTAGAAAGTGGTTAGAAGAAAACATGCAAGAAGCTTCTGACGATGATAGAATAGATGGTGGTGGGACTGAAAGTGATGGAAGTACAGGTGGGGATACAACAGCACCTGGAGGTACAAATCCACCTCCTCCACCCCCAGTTACTATATTACTACCGAGTAGTGCAACTATGTCTGATTTAGATCTTCTTTTACCTGTTACAATGAATGGATCTGGTACCTCTTTTAAACAAATCTTCGTTGAAACAACACAACCTAATAAATCTGTTTATATAAAAATAGACACAGGGGGTAATGCTGTTCAAAACCAATATGTTCAAGGAGACTATGGCGAGCCTGAATATGGTAGTTATTTACAAGGTGAAGTTAAGGTAAGAATTTCTTCTAATTTTAACCAACCAGGAAATAATGTAACATATAAAACTGTAGATCGAGAGGCTATAGAATATAAAGTTACATATGATGAACCAGGACAATATTTACTTAGATACGAACCCGTATTAAACCCAAATTACAACCCAGTCGGTTTTACAAAAGAAATTCAATCCAATCAGGGAGGCATAATTTCTCTATCAACAGGAAGTTTCTTTGGAGGAGATTAAAAAATTTAATAATTTAATATTTATAATAAAAAATGAAGTCATCACAATTAAAAACGCTAGTAAAAGAAGCAGTAAAAGAAGCAATTCAAGAAGAATTGAAGGAAATCTTACTGGAAGCTATTAAGACTCCAAAAGTTACAACTATAACATCTTCACCACAACCAATGGGAACAGTTGTAGAGCAACAAGCTCCTCAACAACCTACTATGAGTGCTGAAGAAAAAAGAGCAGCATACTCAAACATATTAGGTGATACTGCTGCAAATTTTACATCTGCTAATGTGCCAAAACCATTTTCACCGCAAGGAGGATATGATTCAAGTAATGGAACACTACCAGCTGGAGAGGTAGATATGAGTATGATAGCAGGATTAATGAATAAATAATAAATAAATGGCAAGAATTTTACAAAACAGATTTCCAATTGACTCAGTAGGCCGTAAAGCTGTTGGGTTTGGATTTCCCTTAAATGGGCCTGCTGTTTTTGTACCTACATTTACTACTCGAGAACAAACAAAATCCAACTTAATTAATTATTTATTAACTAATAGAGGAGAAAGAGTATTCAATCCTATGTTTGGGGCAGATTTAAGAAATTTATTATTTGAAAACGTTTTAGATCGAACAACCGATGAATTACAAGAACGAATACAAAATGATATTAAAAATTATTTTCCACAAGTAGATATAAAAGAAATTCTATTTGATAATCAACCTGATAGAAATACTATAAGTTTTACATTAGTATATACTATAGCAAACTTTGGGATAACTGATGACATAACTATATTACTACAATAATGGCAGATTTAAAACGAGACATAAGATATATTAATAAAGATTTCAACCAATTTAGAAATTCTTTAATACAATATTCAAAAACATATTTTCCAGATACTTACAATGATTTTACAGATACCTCCACAGGTATGTTATTTATGGAAATGGCATCTTATGTGGGTGATGTGTTATCTTTTTACTTAGATAATCAAATACAAGAAACATTTATCCAAAAAGCAAGACAGCAGGAAAATTTATACCAAATGGCTTACTTATTAGGGTATACTCCTAAAGTAACAACGGCAGCTAGTGTAAATCTTGATTTTTACCAACAGGTACCAGCCATATTAGAAAGTGGCGAGTATGTTCCTGATTACAATTATGCTATGATCATCCCAGAAAATACTCAAATTACTTCTAATTTAGATAGTAATATGAAGTTTTTAATTGAAGATGTAATTGACTTCTCAGCATCAGGATCATTAAATCCAACAACCACATCAGTATATCAAATTTCAGGTGATAACCCAACATACTTTTTATTAAAGAAAACAAGAAAAGCAATATCTGCAACTATTAATACTACATCATTTACATTTAATGCCGCAAAAAGATTTGATGAAAGAAATATTAAAGATACTAATATTATAGGCATATTAGACTGCGTAGACATAGATGGCAATACCTGGTATGAAGTGCCCAATATGGCGCAAGAAAACGTATATGATACGATTAGAAACACAAATACAAACGACCCACAATTCAATATAGAAGAAGATGCTCCATATTTGCTTAGATTAAAACAAGTACAAAGAAGATTTGTTTCACGTTTTATAGATTCAGGATCTTTACAAATCCAATTTGGAGCGGGAGCGACAACAAATAATGATGAACAAATAGTCCCTAACCCAGATAATGTAGGTTTAGGATTATCATTTGAGAGAGATCAATTAACAACTGCTTTTTCACCTTTAAATTTTATATTTACAAATACTTATGGTATTGCTCCTTATAATACAACTTTAAATTTTAGATATCTAACAGGAGGAGGAATTGGATCTAATGTTGAAGCTGGTACTTTAACTGTATTAGATGATACTAATTTTACATTTGTAAATCCCAACCTACCAAACACAGCATTAGCAGATCAAATATTTAAATCAGTTTCTTCAAATAATGAATTAGCAGCTGATGGGGGTCAAGATGGTGATACTGTTGAAGAATTAAGATTAAATGCTGTTGGTAACTTCCAAAATCAATTACGTACCGTAACAAAAGAAGATTATTTAGTAAGAGCTTTATCTATGCCTTCTAATTTAGGTACTATAGCAAAGGCATATGCTGCACCCGTAAAAATAGATGAATTCCAACCAGGTGAATTACCTACAATGTTAGATTTATTTGTTTTAACATATGATTCTAATGGTAATTTAAGAACAGCTTCATCATTAATGAAACAAAATCTACAAACTTACTTAGCAGAGTATAGAATGATTAACGATTCTGTTAAAATTAAAGATGCTTTTATTATTAATATAGAAGTAATATTTGATATTATAGTATTACCTAATTTTAATAATAATGCAACTATTACTAAATGTATAACATCATTAACTAATTTCTTTGCAGTAGATAATTGGCAAATTAACCAACCTATTTTACTAAATAATTTATATATTCTTTTAGATAAAGTAGAAGGAGTTCAAACTGTAAAAAATGTAACAGTAAATAATCTATCAGGTGTGTCATTAGGGTATAGTGATTATGCATATGATATTCCTGGAGCAACTGTAAATGATGTTGTATACCCTTCAATAGATCCTATGATATTTGAAGTTAAATATCCTAATACTGACCTTAAGGGTAGAGTAGTACCACTATAAAATAAAAGAAATGGCAAATATAACAAATAATTTAGATAGAGCAATAGCAGATAGAATCGCTAAAGGTCCAAAACAATCCTTAAAAGATAGTTTTGATAAAACTAATTTAGATACCCAAAACCCAGAACCTGAAGGAGGTCCTATTAATGATCCTGTAGTAGTAGTAGATGGTATGGTAGCTGGTAGTGGTTTTTCTCAAACATATTCAAAAGAAAATCCATATTTGCAAGATTCTATCACCAACCAAAATTCTATTTTATATGAAAATGGTATAACACCTGAAGATAGCACATCCCCAGCTCTTAAAATTACTGCTTTAGATGTAGAATCAAGTGAAGCTGGAGTAAAACAAGGCGTAACAGGAGGTCCTAATAGAATAGCACCTAATAAACTTAATACAGTTGGTCAAGATGGTACATACCAATTAAAACAATATCCATCTACTAAAAACAATTTTACTCCTAACCCAACAAGTGGTACTCCTTTAAAGAATAAAGAAGGAGAAAATGTTCCAAATCAGGAAGTACAAGCATATACTCCACAAAACACTTATATGGATTATATGGTGGAACAAAAATCAAAAAACGATAATATATAAGATATGGCTATTTATAAAATTTTTCCTGAAAAAGATGCAACTTTATACACTGAATTTCCAAGTAAAAATACAGGATTAGATCAGATTATTGAGGCATCAACTTATCAATCAAATGCCACAGCACAAGTTAGTAGATATTTAGTTAAATTTCCTACAAGTCAAATTGATGAGATGTTTAATGATAAAATTACAAATGGGGAATATAAAGCATATTTAAGAAACTTTAATGCTGTAGTAACAGGGTTAAATTTAGATCAAAAATTAGAATTTTATCCTGTTAGTGGAAATTGGGGTATGGGAACAGGAAGATATAATGATTCCCCAATAGTAACTAATGGTACTAGTTGGGATTGGTTAGATTATTCAGGTTCAACTGAATGGCCTTCATCAGGATTTCCAGAATATGTAACAGCTTCTTTCCAATCAATTCTCCCAGGGGGAGGTAATTGGTATACAGGTTCTAATCTAACTTTAGACCCCGTAACCCAATCCCAAGCTTTTACTTATGCTGATACAAAAGACATTCTTGTTGATGTATCAAAAACAGTTGAAACCTGGTATAGTTATTCATTAAATAACACTCAAGGGTTTAAGAATGAAGGATTTTTAGTAAAACAACCTTCAGGAAGTGAATTTATTAATACTAAAGCTAATAATACAATTTTTAGATTTTTTTCAATTGATACTAATACAATTTATCCCCCTCAATTAGAATTTAGATTTAATGATTATACTTTTAATACTGGATCTTCTAAGAATACCATATTACCTCAGGTAGAAAGTTTTGTGTCTATTTATAACAACTTAGGCACATATTACTCAGAAAGCATTCCTAGATTAAGATTTGCGGCTATGCCTAAATATCCTGATAGAGCATTTTTAACAGCTTCCCTTTATACAACTAACTATTTCCTACCAGAATCACAATCTTTATATGCTGTTAAAGATACAGAAACTAACGAATTTGTAATTGATTTTGATACTGAATATACAAGAATTAGCTCAGATGCAACTTCAAGTTATTTTGATTTATATTGTAATGGTTTAGAACCTGAAAGATATTATACAATTTTAGTTAAAACATCAATAAATGGTGAAGTCAAAGTTTTTGATGAAAATATTATGTTTAAGATAGCAAAAGGATGACAAATAAAAAAAATATAAAATTAATTCGACAAGTATTTGATAAGGAAGCTTTCAATAATACTATAGATACAGATTTTACACAACTAACATCTGTAGATGATCCATCCTTTTTTGATGTCAATTTGGCTACTCAAGAAGATTTTTGGACATTGTACCAAAAGTTTTTTTATGAAATACCTAAAGATGGTGATGTTAACTCACATGAATATTTAGTACAAACTAGTGGGGATTATATTGATTATGCTCCACAAAGAGAAGAAATAGAATCACTATTAGCAGAAATAGCAGAATTAAGAATAGAAAATTTAGAAGTAAGACAAGAGATTGCTCAAATAATCCAAGATTTTGCGGACAATCAATAATATAACAGTTAATGGAATATAACTTAGATGAATTAAAAAAAATGTCTAAAACCTTAGGCACAGATTATAAAAGTCAACTCGAAAGAGATGCTGTTGTAGCTCCTATAACTGATGGTAGGAAGAATAGTATTAATATTAGCTCTTCATGTGTCCAAGTACCAGCATCTACTATTGTTAATATGGGGTATGATTTTGCTGAATCTGAAATTATCCCAAGTGAAGATATATCAGGTTCATTTTTTCAAAGTGGAAGTATAATTGAATTTTATTCTTATAGTGTAACTAAAACATTATTGTCTCAAGATTATAATTTTACTGATTATACAGTTGAAGAAAATACAGCAATACCAAACACTTCAAACGCAACTACTTTCACAGATAGTCAAGGTGAAACTAAAGTTAATACTGGGTCTGCTTCTATCCCAACAAATAATATTACATTACAACCTACATTAGATTTATACGATAGGGGATTTGATAATGGTGAGTTATTTGCTGTGTATAATTTTATTAATTATGAATTAGCCTCATCAACAACTCAAACGTTTTATATATCTGAAATATCAGGAGATAGAACAGAAATAAGAATAAAATCTAATGCAATATCTGCTGTAGATATAAAAGAAGGTTTTGCTTCGTTAAAAGATAAATTAAACTCAACTGAATATTTTGATGAATTTTATTTAAGTTTTTATCAAAATAATTATGTAGTTGCTGTTAATATTGCATTAGAATCTACTCCTGAAAGGGCATTAGATCCTTCTATATTAATTAAATTATATGAACCATTACCTGCTAATTATAATGTTGAACAGAGATTATATGTTGCAACTAAAGTAGGAGAAACAGTAGCCTATAAAGTAGAATTTATTCAAGATTTTTCAAATTTTATAGATAATGCAAATTACATTAAAGGTCCTAATGTTAATATTCCCCTTCAAGATTTAGTTAATAATTCAACAACTTTAAAATCTTATGAAGATTTAACAAAAACCGAATCATCATCATCGTTAGATAGTGTTTTAAATTATTTAAACCAAACTGGGGTAACAATCACTCCTAACTACTCATACAACACGTTTGATGAATATATTAATTTTTCTTCAGCAAAACAGAGAATTAATAATTTTTATGAAAAAGTATCTCAAATACAATCATACCAATCTGACATTGATACTATTACAACAATAACAGGATCAAATCCTAATGTAATAGAAATATCTCAGAGTTTATCAAGCTTACAAACTAACATTACAAATTTAGTATCAAATTTTGATGGGTATGAAAGTTATCTTTATTATAATTCATCATCTTTTGCATATCCAAAAACCGGATCATCATATCCTTATTCCTTATTACCAACAGGAAGTACAGAGGTATTAACATGGATGGGTAGTGATGTTGAAAATTCCCAATATTATGGAGGTTATATATTATCAGCATCTGTATATGATGAAGATAATCAGAATTGGTTGTATTATACTATACCATCTTTCATAACAGAAAATTCAGAAAATGATGAGTATGTAGAATTTTCAAATATGGTGGGTCAATCATTTGATGAAGTATGGCTTTATACCAAAGCATTAAGTGAAAGGTATAATACTACAAATGACCCTGAATCAGGGTTACCTTTAGATTTAGCTGCTGAGGCTATAAAAGGTCTAGGATTTGAAACTTTTGGAAATAATTATGACAACCAAGATAATTTTATAGGATTAACGGGTGAAGATAATGGGATTTATGTACCACCAACAGGAAGCGAATTAATTACAGATTATGTAGCTGTAAATAATGGTAAAATAATAAATTACTGGAATTTAGGATACTCATGGCTTAATTACGTAGAACAACTAATAGAACCAGGATTCCCATATGCTATTGATAAAGTAAGTAAAGAAATTTACAAACGTCTTTATCACAATATGGCTTATCTTACTAAGAAAAAAGGTACAATTAGTGGTTTAAGACAATTAATTAATATTTGGGGTATTCCAAATACAATCCTTCGAATTAATGAGTTTGGGGGTAAAAATAAGGACAACTCAGACGATTATGATTTATGGTATAAACGTTATAGTTACGCGTATACCCCGGTTGCTAATCAATATATGGCAAGTTCGTCGGTTAAAATGCCTTGGATGCCATTACAACGTAATGAAATAGCAGACAGTGAGTATATAGTACCAGATGGTGTTGCTTTTAGATTTAAAACTACAGGTCATCCTTCATCAAGTTATGGGGGTAAATTTTATAGTCAATCATTAGCTGTTAAAAAATCAAATGGAACTAATGACAAACAAATGGATTGGGGAATTGGTTTATTTTATGAAGATCAACCATCAGGATCATATTCAGGATCTAGTTTTAGTGATTATTACAATTATGGTAAATTAAGATTTTATATGTCTGCTTCAACAGCAGATGGAGGAGTACAAATATCAAATGATATTTCCTTACCCTTCTTTGATGGGGGTTGGTGGTCAGTTTTACTACAGAGAGACCAGCATGTAAGTGCTAGTGATAATGACACCCCAACTACATATACTTTATTTGTAGCTAATAAGCAAGTAGATGGTTGGGATGGAAATTCATTAGGATGGTCAGGATCAGTAAGTATGTCTTCAGCAAATACATCTTTTAACTCAGGATATGGTGGGGGAAATTATGATGAAGTTACATATGATTTAGCAGCAGCTGTAAGGCCTACAATAAATGAATCTTGGAATAGTTTTGGAGTTACAGAACATGATGGTGTTTATGTAGGAGGATATGTTTCAGGTTCAGATGTAATGACTGAAGTGTTAAATGAAGGAGCTAAAATATTTTCAGGATCTTTTCAGGAATTTAGATATTATTCAAATAATATTTCAAAAGAAGTATTTAATGATTTTGTAATGAATCCTGAATCTATTGAAGGTAATAAAATTACAGGATCAGAATCATCATTCGATATAGTTAATTTTAGAGCACCTTTAGGAAATGAATTAGAATATAAGTTTACATCATCAGTAAGTGAATCATTCTCAACTCTAATATCATCATCACACCCTGCAATTACAGGATCAGCACCTATGGTGTTTACCCAATCTTTTGTCAACCCTTCAAATTCTTCACTAACTTCAAGTTATGAATTTATTGGGTATGAAGCAGCATCTACCTACACTTATAGTAAACCAAATGTAGAAACATACTTTTTAGACCAACCTGCAATAGGAATTAGAAATAGAATTTCAAACAAAATTCAAGTTGATGATGGTAGTGATTATGGTAATGTATTATCTAAATACAGAAGTATAGATCAAGATTATTTAATTAGTAAAAGTTATACTGAAGACATAACAAGTTTAGAGGTAGGATTTTCACCTCAAGATGAAGTAAATGATGATATAATAGCAACTTATGGTTATGGTGTAATATCAGATGTATTAGCGGATCCTAGATTTGCTTATGAGGGTAAACAAAGTTACTACCCTCAATTAAGAAATATAGCAAATGAATATTTTAAGAAATATACAGAAGGTGATGTTTGGGATTATTTAAGATTAATTAAATATTTTGATAATTCATTATTTAAAGCAATAAAATCATACGTCCCAGCTCGTACTAGTGTAACTACAGGTGTTATAGTTAAACAACATATGTTGGAGCGTAATCGTCGTGTACCTATTACAGTTAACCCAAATACAATAATAGCATACACACCTGAAACAGGATCAATAGTAGGTGGTCAATCTACAGCTACAGGAATGAATAGTCCAATCTCATATAGAGATTTAGAACTTACAGGAAGTATTAAAATGGTTGATATTGATGGATCAACAGGAGGGGTTTTAAATCCTTACAATGTTGAAGTTACCCAATCCGGATTTTTCACATATTTTTCATCTATTTCTCCTGGCAATTTACCAGACCAATATATTAATCTTATTCCCCAAGGTGGAAATGCAGCAGTTTATGGAGATGTAGTATTATCTACATTTGGAACTTCTCTAAAACAAGGTTTAAGATTAAAAACACCAATTAAAACAAGATTTTTATTTAATCAAACTAATACAGTAGGTGAGTTAGGATTTGATGAAGGGTTTGAATTTGCAGTATCATCATCCTTAAGGGGAATTATAGGTACTGATTTAGTAACATCATCTTCATTATCTCCTATAGGAAGTACAATTGCAAGTTCTTCATATTATGAATTTATTCCAGGAGAAGATATTACTTTTTGGTTTAAAGGTATGAATGTTAGTGATATAAATAATCCTATACCTGCCTCTGTAACTATGCAAAATTTCCTATTTGGTTTTTACGCTACAAATCAACCAAATGCAAATGATTTCCAGGGTGCTACTTCTCCATTTTCATCAAGTATATGGAATTCATTTACTACACAATCTTACATTATAGAAAATAAAACTATATCCGGTAGTGTTTATGAATTACAAAAATCACAAGATGAATTTTATAATGGAGAATTTAGTGGAAGTGAAATAGTAGTAACAACTCAATCTTTACTAGTAAATCCTTTTAGTGAGCCAAATACAATAAATACTACATATAACTTAACAGTTACTGCAAGTTTTGGTATATATGAAAATAGTTCATGGAATACTACAGACCCATTTCAACAAACATTCCCTTCAGCAAGTTTTGATTTACAATCAACTTCATCATTTTATGACCCTACAAGAGAAGGACTTGGGTTAGATGATATTTATAGTTTATGGGGTGAGTGGGAACTAAATAATGTCTTCTCTCGAAGAACGGGTTCCATATTTTATTACCAAGATCCACTCCAACCAGAAGATTGGTGGATTGTAGGGTTAATTTTACCCTCACAAATGAATTTCAAACCAGGTCAATCTACCCCATCTACCAAATTTGGAACTTTTCTAGGTTGGAATGCTGCAAATTTAAATAATGGAGAACTTGTAGTAAACACCCCATCTAACACACCTATACCACCTGCTGAAGCAAATATAAATCCTATAAATCAAGTACCCCCAGAATACTCAGGCATTCCTGCTATCATAGATGGAAAGAATACACCAAACCAATGGGGTCCTTATATAAAATTCCCATCTACATCGGGTTCAATAAATCAATTTTATGTAATAGGTTTAAATGTTGATTATGGTACTACAGACCCACAATATAATAATATGGAGTGGGAAAAAGTATTTTCTAATATGTTAGGAAATAATGATGCAGTACTTAAATATTACAGCACGACAGGTTTAGACCCAACTCAAAAAACTATTGTTACTACAAATTCACAATATGGAATAACAAAATATTGGTTTAAAGAACCTTGGAACAACGGAGGTAGACCAATTAGACTTAATCAGCCAACATCTTATGGACCATCCCCAGATATGTTTACGCAAACAGTCCGTGGCATAGAAGTTTATTTTTCACCTGAAAGAATACAAAGAACTAAATTTGCCGACAATCAAAAAGATGGAACTATTCAAAATTATGGAATAGGATCAGCAAGTTTAGCATTGATAGGATCTACATGGACTGGTTCATGGTATGATGGGTCGGGCTGGTTTCCAGAACAATTAACATTTAATAATGAAACTCAAAATCCAGATACAGGAGTAATTAATAATAATTTATCTACTTTTGCAAATGAACCATCATTTGAATTAAATCTTCCTGAATATATAGGTACACCAACCCCTATAGATTCTTATGGAAAAGCAGGTAATGTCTTTATTCAAGATTTAAACGATTTAGAAGGTATTTCCTTTTTACAAGATGCAACAAATCCAGGATGGACAGTATTTAATTACAACCCACAAAATAGTAGATATTTAAGTGGTTCAGTTAACGGAGGTGGAATACAGGTACAATATAACCCACAAGGACCTCAAGCATCAGAGTATGTTAATTTTAACCCTCAATTACCTTCAAATAACTTAGAATTTGAAAACTCAGCATATTATCCTTTAATAAATAATGCTACTGAAAGTGTAAAAAATACTTATGTGCAAATTGTAGAGTATGATAATGGTCCAATTCCATCAAATATTGAACCTATAATATCACAATCAGCAGAAAAAGCAAGAATACCAGATAGTTTTTATACTCAAAAATCATCAATTATCCCAAGATATTTAGGAAGTAAGTTACAAAGTGCAGATTATAATACTTATACTCCACCACTAACAGATATTACTTATCTAAATGGTCATATATCAGGAAGTGCATTTTCAGGATCCAATCAAACATTTGACTTATTTACATCTTGTTTTGTAGAAGGTACTAAGATATCTTTAACAGGAGATAGTGTTAAAAATGTTGAAGATTTTAAATCTGGGGATCCTATATTAACATATAATCCTGATGATAATAAACAAGAAGAAGGTGTTGTAGGAAATATTGATAAAAAATATGTTACATCTATAGTAGAAATAACATTTGATAGTGGTAATATTATACAAACAACAGAAGAACATCCATTTTATGTTAAAGATAAAGGACTTGTAAATGCTTCTGAATTAGAGCCTTTAGACATTTGTAAAACTGTAAATGAAGATTTATCAACCATTACAACAGTAAATAAAATTAAAGGAGATTATAAAGTATACAACTTAATAGATGTAAGTCCTAATAGTAATTATTATGCAAATGGTATATTAGTTCACAATAAAGGGGTAATTGTTACAACATATACATCACCAGCATGGTTAGGCGATTCAAATCCCCAACAAATGCCTTCTGAAGGGGTAGCATTTTCAACAATTTCAAAACATCCAATTTATTTTGCTCATTATAGATCTTCAAAAGAAACATATGAGTTATGGGATTCTACAACATTTAATATAGATCAATTAATTGAATCACCTTTAGTAGATATTAGAGGTGAAAAAGCTCCAATAATGCCAAGAGTAATTAATATCGATGGATCTGATGATCAGATAACAGAAGTAAGAAGTACATTTGAGGTAGATAGAAAATCTGATGTTAGTTATAACGTAGGAAAAGTAAAAGGACTCTCAGGATCACTTTCAACTATTAATTACAGTTCATTAGCTGTTGGTGATAACACAATATATCAAGGTGCTTTAGAATATAATGCTTTATTATCTAATGAATATACCCAAACATCATATGCTAGGTTTATGGCTTTTAACACGGGTAGTATTTTTGGGATGATTAAATTTACAGGTTCATCAACATATGGGACTGCAGTATCAACTGATTTTGTAGATTTAACATTACAAAAACCACCAGGTTCTGGAGGTTGGCCTATATCAGCTGCTGCAGGTTATAATTTTTTCTTATCGGCAAGTGAAGATTCGGATCCAAATTCTCCAAACTATCAAGGTGGATATTTAAAATTATGTGGAGGAGGAATGACAATTACAGCATCAGCTCAAACTGATGGTCTTGGAACATATCAATGGATTTCAGGACCAGGATTAGGTGCTATTCACTCTGTAAATAAATGCTTACAAAAAGGACAATTTGCAACCAATATTCCAGCAGTAGCCGGTACCGATAACCAACTAGGGTGGCCTATTGGTTCTAAAAAAATAATACAAGACTCAATATATTTTTCATGGGATGTAGGACAATCCGCAAATGCTACATCATCGATGCCTACAAATCCAAACCCAGCAACTAAAGGCTATTTTCCACAAATAGCTAATTACCAAGACTATTCTCTACCATTTTTAATTGAAAAAGGAGATGAGATTAGAATTGCATATTCATCATCTAATAGTGCAAATGGAAAAACATTTATAAATGAACAAGATTTTACAGTAGTAGATGTTCCAAATTCACCGGATAATCTCCATGGTTATTCTTGTCCTGGTTTTGCAGTTATACAAACTGTAAACTCATCATCTATTTTTGATAGGCTTTATGTTTCTCCAAACCCAATGAATTTTGATATTGAGAATGAAAAAATATTTAATTTTACCATAAGAAGAAGAGTTAATGCTTCTGACAGAGTTATAATATTTCAATCAAACCCAACAGGATCAGAAGGTGCTAGGACATTTGGCCCATCAGGATATTTAATACCTGGAGATTTTACACCTATTCAAAAAAGAAATGTTCAAACTTTAATAACCCAATTAAGAGCTAAAAATGCTTTTAGGGCAGATGAAGATAATGACACAAGAAGATCTCCAATTGAATAGTATAACTTGGAGTAAAAACAAAAAGAACGTATATTTATAATTAAAATAACATAGCAAATGGGATATTTAAATAATCAGGTAGTAACAGTAGATGCTATCTTAACAACAAAAGGAAGAGAACTTTTAGCAAGAGGTGATGGTTCTTTTAACATAAGATCTTTCGCATTATCAGATGACGAAATAGATTATACATTGTATAATCCAACAAATCCATCAGGTTCTGCTTATTACGGCGAAGCTATTCAAAATATGCCATTACTAGAAGCGTTTCCTGATGAAACTCAAATGATGAAATATAAGTTAGTAACTTTACCTAGAGACACAGCAACAATGCCTGTAGTTTCAGCTGGTGGTTTCTCAGCAGTAAAACTAAACCAAACATTAACTACTACAATTTCACCCCAAACTGCAAATTATTTAGGTAATAATGCAGTAAATGAAGCATCTGGGTATATGTTTACAGTTAGTGATGTAAGACAGTTTTCAGTTGTTCAGGGAGATGGTGTTAATTCATTATCAGCAAATACTTTAAATAACAATTCAATGACTACAAATGGTACTAATGTATCTAGAACAGTAATAGGAATGTCTTGTACTTTAACAGCAACAGGTATTGCTACTCTGTTTGGTCAAGGAGGTAATTCAACTAGTACTTTATATAGTACTTTAACCATTATAGGAATGGATTCAGGAGCAAGAGTTCAAATTCCAGTCCAAATCACTAGAACATAAAAATAAAAAAAAATGGCAGAGCAAATTAATAATGATAATCAAATAACAGCGTTCTATCCAATAGAACCTCAAGATATGATTATTAGTACTGAAAATGTAACCAGTACAGTATGGGAAAATAATCAACCTACACTAACAACGATGTTTACATCATCAGTACAAGCAGCAAGTGCCACTGGGCAATTCTATTATAGCGTTTATGGTTCTGAAGAAGCTACAGGTTCGGTACAATTTGCAATAGCTTATTGTGATGCTGATGGTAGTGGTAGTTTACTATATAATCCTAATGTTAATGGTTTATCACCAACAAGAACCAACTATGGTCAATATAGAAATTTAGTTTTAGGAGATGAAGAAACATCGTTTGTATTTGGAAATCAATCATCATCATACTTTTATGCTTTACCTATTGAAAGAGCAGGATATAAAGAAGAAATTTTACCCGGAGTATGGACTTTAGCACTTTCTGATGGTTCTGGAAATAATATATATCTTACAGATGATAGTAAATTAGGAGGAGCAGCAGTATTTTCAGAAGCTGGTAGAGTTTATAACATAGTAACAGGATCAGCAGGTAATGTTTATACTTCTGTTACCCAACCACAAGGATGGACAATCAACTCAGGATCTTATGGATTTTTACTACCAGATATTGGAGTAATATTATTAAGTGGTGAAGCATTAGATGGTACAGTAGCAGATTCAGGTATTAATTTACAAACAGATAGAACATCAAATAGCCAAGAAAATAATCCTAAATTAATGTTTGAAGCTATGGATGACGCTTCAGCCATATCACCATCCCCAGGATTTACTTTAAATTCCCAAGAAAATCTTTCATCAGATTTTATATTTTGTAGAGCTAGAAGTCAAAATTCAAATTATTCAACAAACCCATCATTTATATCAGGTTCAGATGGAGCTGTATTATATAATTCTTTTATTAATGACCCCCAAGTATATATTACTACAGTAGGTTTATATAACAATGATCAGGAATTAGTAGCAGTTGCTAAACTTTCAAGACCGTTGTTAAAAGATTTTACTAAGGAATTACTTGTAAGGATCAAGTTAGACTTCTAATGAATGAGCGCTTGGAAACAATTCACAACAAAGGATGTTACAATAACTCCATTTACAGCAGATAAAGGATTTACCTTTACGGGTAATGAAATTATAGATTCTGAAAATGGTATTAATATCTACGATGGTAGAAATGTAAACTATACATCATCACTTAATATTCAAACTGGATTTGAATACTCTTCCTCAGTAAACTCAATATGGAATAGTGCAAAACAATTATATTACACAAACTACATATCTTCAAGTAGGGGAGATTTTGTAAACACAGGTAGTATACTCCCAGGAGTTACAAGAGAAGATGATAGATCTATTGGTAATATAGAATCACCTTTATATGATAATTACCTTCAATCTTCTTTACTTCAAGAAAGATATTGGAATACTGGAAGTGAACAAAATACTCCCGTATCAAGAATAACTTCAATATCTATACCAACTAAACTTTATGGGGAAAAAGTAATACCTGGAACTTTTCTATTTTCAACAACAACACCTGATTATCCTACCGGAATAACTTTAAAGGATGATGGTGAGGGAAACATTATATCTGGATCACAAGATGTAGTAATTGGTCAAATATTTTACTCTCATGGTATGGTTATACTTACCAGAGATGCCCGTTCTACTAATATAGGTAAAGCAATTAATAGTAATCCTACATTATTAGGTAACACAACTATCGCATTTTCTTCATCACTAACTATTTATGAACAACAATATAAATGTGTTATATTAGAAAACGAATTAGGATACTCACTAAATCCATCCCTATTAACTCAATCTATTCCTGGTAATAGTAGTGAACAATATTATCCTTTTGTAACAGGTTCATTTTTTGAACCATACGTTACTTGTGTAGGGTTGTATAATGAATCACAACAATTAGTAGCTGTAGGAAAATTATCTTTCCCATTACCTGTATCTCAGTTTACAGATACAACAGTTATTGTAAATTTCGACGTATGATAAATTGGAAATACCAACAAAAAGAAATATTAGAATTCTCTGACTTCCCAGAGTTAACCCATGGTTTTGTATATAGGATAATCCACACACCTACTAAAAAATCTTACATAGGTAGGAAAATATTACAAAATACTTCTAAAGTAAAATTAGGTAAAAAAGAAATAGCAGAATATGCTGGAGTTGTAGGCCGTAGACCATCTTATAAACTAGTTGTAAAAGAATCAAATTGGAAAAATTATTGGGGTTCAAATAAATATTTGAATGAGTTATATAAAACAGAACCCAAAGAAAATTTTGAACGACAAATTTTAACATTTGCCCCCTCCAAAAAATTACTTACTTATTATGAAGTAAAGTATCAAATGATTTATCAAGTTTTAGAAACACCTGATGAATTTTTTAATGATAATATTTTAGGAAAGTTTTATACAAAAGATTTTAACTAACCGTTGATATCTAAATTTAGTTTCGTATATTATACTCCATGATTAATGAACTATTAGTAAGTTTAGTAAATTCCGTTATAGGTGCGGGTAAACGAACAGCTAGAGGCAACCAAGCCCATAACTGTCCGTATTGCAACCACCATAAACCAAAATTAGAGATTAATTTTTCTGAAAATAAAAAAGGATATAATCCTTGGCATTGTTGGGTTTGCAATAAAAAAGGAACTAAAATCACGTCTTTATTCAAACAAGTTAAAGCCTCCCCTGAAAAATTTACAGAATTATATAAGTTAATAGGAAATGAAAAGGAACGTAAAACTGTAATAAATACAACCTTACTAAAACTTCCTGAAGAATATAAATCATTTAAAGATATAACATCATCAGATATTGAAGGTAGACAAGCTGCTTATTATTTAAAAAATAGAGGTATTACTGAAGATGATATTGAAAAATATAATATAGGATATTGTACATCCGGAAGATATTCAAAAATGGTTATTATACCTTCTTATGATGAAGTAGGAAATTTAAACTACTTTACAGGTAGATCTTTTGAAAAAGAACCCTATATTAAATATCGCAACCCTGAAACATCACGTGATATCATCCCATTTGAATTATTTATAAATTGGAAGTTACCGTTAATATTATGTGAAGGTCCATTTGATGCCATAGCCATTAAAAGAAATGCAATTCCATTATTAGGCAACAATATACAGTCTAATTTAATGAAAAAAATAGTAACATCAACAGTTGAAAAAATATATATAGCATTAGATAATGATGCATTAAAAAAATCTATAAAATTTGCAGAGAGATTTATTAATGAAGGCAAGGAAGTTCATCTAGTTGAGCTTGAAGGGAAAGACCCTAGTGAAATGGGATTTACTCATTTTACTAACCTAATACAAAAATCCATTCCTCTAACACAATACGCCTTAATGGAAAAAAAATTATCCCTAGTATGAGTAAAAAAACAATTAAAAAGTCCTACAATAGGATTTTAGAAATTTCGGAGGACGCCAAACAAATTACCCTCCCCGATTCAAGGTATTATCAAAGAAATGGTGAATATTATCCATCAATTACTTATGTTTTGAGTTGTTACCCAAAAGGCAAACACTTCCAGGATTGGCTAAAAAAAGTAGGATATAGTGCTGATTGGATTGTAAGGAAAGCAGGTGAAGAAGGTACTCAAGTACATGAAATGTGTGAAGATTATCTTAATGGTAAAGAGTTAAACTTTTTACAAAATGGAATCCCAATGTATGATACTTTAGTATGGCAAATGTTTTTAAGATTTGTAGATTGGTGGGAAACATATAACCCAACATTAATCGAAACTGAAGTTCACTTATTTTCAGATGAAATTAAAGTAGCAGGTACCTGTGATATGGTTTGTGAGATTGATGGTGAATTATGGATTATTGATTTTAAAACTTCTAACCATTTACAAACTACTTATGACCTTCAAACCGCAATTTATGGTAAATGTTACGAAGAATGTTTTGGTAAAAAAGCAGATAGATATGGAGTTTTATGGTTAAAATCATCTAAAAGAGGCCCTAAAGAGGGATCAATGCAGGGTAAAGGATGGGAAATGTATGAATCAAAACGCTCACAGGATGAAAATATTGGTATATTTAACACTGTAAAACAATTATTTGATTTAGAAAACCCTAAACATAAACCAATATTTACCGAATTCAGAACGCAAGCTAAAAGGGAATTGTGATATTTATAACAAAATATTCAATTTATGATTTCACTAATTAATTTATTAAAAGAAGCTATAGCAACTCCTAAGGCTATAATTTTAGCAGGGGCACCAGGAGCTGGTAAAGGATATATCTTAAGAGGTTTAGATTTAGGTGGTATAAAGATATTAAATGTAGACGATATTTATGTTCCCCTATTACAAAAAGCTAATGTAACATTAGATTTAAAAAATGCTACTCCTGAAGAAAGAAGTGAGCAAGCTAAACAAATGGCAGCCGCTAATAAACAATTTAAAGGAGATGTAGAAGCTACTATTGAAGGTAAAGAATCTTTTATTCTAGATGGGACAGGAGCTTCATATAATCAAACTGTTAAATTAAAAAATGAATTAGAGGAAGCAGGATATGATGTATTTATGCTTTATGTTTATACTGATTTAGAACGCTCATTATCTCAGAATCAAGACAGATATGAAAAATCAGGAGGTAAAGATAGAAGTTTAGCACCGGCTATTGTAATGCGTACATGGAAAAGTGTAACAGATAATTTACCTAAATATGCTGAATTATTTGGTAATAATTTTGTAGCAGTAGCTAATACATTAGATGATAAAATGCAAGATATAGATAAAATCATAAAAAAATATCTTACTCCTTTTAAACCTCAAGGGACTAAACCTAAAACACCAAAAGAACAAGCTAAATCTGATGCTAGGAAAGCTAAAGATAAAGAAGAAATTCAAATTATGTTAGATGATGACTTTATTGCAGATGTAATTTCATACTCAATATCTAAAGAAGAAGCACAGATGCGAATAGGTAAATTCTTAAATTCATGAGTAAAGTAATAGCAGCATATGGAGGTGGTTTTAAACCACCTACTAAAGGCCATTTAGAAGTAGTAAAAAAAGCTTTAGAATCTCTTCCTGAAATAGATGAATTTATAATTTATGTTGGGAGTAAGGAAAGAAATGGTGTAAGTCAAATTGAAGCTATCTTAATTTGGGATATATTTAAAAAATATTTACCTATGAAAGTTAAGATTGAGCCTGCTAAATCACCAATTGGTGATATTGTTCGTTTAGGAAAAAATAATCCTGAAGATGAGGTTTATTTTATTATAGGAGGAAGAGAAGGAAGAGATGATGATTTAGAAGATATTAAAAGTAGAACTAAAAATATTGAATCAACTTATCCTAATATGAAAGTAAAAGTACAAATTACCCAAGATAAAGGTATGAGTGGTACTAATGCTAGAAAAGCAGCTAAAATTTCATCTGATAAATTATCACCATTTCTACCAGATGAATTAAATGATAGTGAAAAAGAAGAAATATTTAATATTCTAAGACCAGTAATTAAAGAAGAAATAACTAAACCACAGTTAGATTCAATAGAAAAATATGCTGATGGTTTGTTTAATAAACTAGGAATTGATATTGAGTTTACTAGACATTTTTTAGATAGAGTAAATGATGAAAGAAATGTTAAGCCTATATCAGTACCTGAATTAGTAGGAATGTTTAAGCGTTTGCATAGAAAACATGGTAAACCATTATCTAAAGTAGATGATGATTTTAATGCCGTTGTTAAAGATTTTAATAGTAATATCAATATACCATTTGCTATAAACGTAACTGATGATGATATTGAAATGTATGCAAAAACCGTAATGCGTAAAAAAGATTTTAAAACATCTACCCCTGTAATTGCACTTAATGAAAATGCTTCATATACTAAAGATATTAATTTAATAGAAAAACTAGCTCAATTAACTCAACATATGTTAGATAAAGGTATGAATATAGAACCTTTACCTAATTTAGAATTTGTTAATGGTGACAATGAAAACGCACGCGAATTTCTCGGTAAGACAGCGTATTATGACCCAAACACACAAACTATAGTATTATATACCGAAGGTAGACACCCTAAAGATATAGCGCGTAGTTACACACATGAGATGATACACCATATTCAAAATTTAGAAGGTAGATTAGGTGATATTCAAACTACAAACACACAAGAAGACGATAACTTAAATGATATTGAAGCAGAAGCTAATTTAAAAGGTACAATGACATTTAGAAATTGGACTGATAGTTTAAATGAAGCAATTGTAGGTAATAAAATTGAATGTGATAACTGTGGTTGGAGTTGGAAAATAGCAGATGGTGGTGATGATTTATTTGTATGTCATAAATGTGGAAATGATAATAAACCTATGAATGAAAGTGGTTTTGATGATAAATTAGGTAAAGATCCATTTGGTTTAAACCAGTTTGCTAGAGAAATAGCTGAAGGAGTTTTGATACCCGAAGAAGAGGTCGTATCTTCACCCCCTATGGAATATAAAATATACTCAGACATGGATGGTGTGTTAACAGATTTTGACAAATCATTCGAAAAATACTCAAAAGGAATACCACCTAGAGAGTATGAAAAGAAATTTGGTAAAGATGGTTTTTGGAAATTAATTGATGGTGAAGGTAAAGTTGGATTTTGGGTAGGAATGCCTTGGATGGAAGATGCTAAACAATATTGGGATTATATTAAAGATTATGATGTTGAGTTATTATCTTCTCCTTCTAGATCCGAAACCTCAAGATTAGGTAAAAGATTATGGGTTAGAAATAACATGCCTGGTATTAAATTAACTTTAGCACAAGCTTATAATAAGAGAAATTATGCTGAACCTAATCATATATTAATTGATGATAGAGAATCAAATATAGAACAGTGGAGAGAAGCAGGTGGGATAGGCATATTACATACTTCAGCAGCTGACACTATTAACCAACTTAAAGCATTAGGATTATGAGTAAATTAAATACACTAGCTGGAGGATACAAGGGAGGATCACCAAGATCAAGAAGTAATAATACCCCAAAACCTTTTATTGGAGATTTACCAAAACAGGTAGATGTAGAACAATTATCAAATCACATCAAACAATTATATAGTGGAGGTAATTTATCAAAAGAAGGTGTACAAGTTATTATTAAAGAATTAAATAAATTAGTTTTATGAGTAAAGTACAAGGATTAAATAAACAATTTACTGAAAAAGATGT
>OCVQ010000771.1_pt1 | contig 27488 bp, 42 predicted proteins | sample 1539061 | NCBI WGS metagenome assembly OCVQ01 (sample SAMEA3355526, study PRJEB22509) | marine metagenome | biome: marine; feature: river plume; material: water | place: USA | collected 2010-08-08 | depth 0.5 m | reverse complement strand
CTTATTGGTTTGCATTGACATTCGCTCGTTCACTCAGAAGTTTAGAGGGTAAAAATTTAGACTTACTTAATTCTACATTATGGATTATTGCCGCACAGGACGAACATACACCATATTGGCATACACATCGTAAAAATATTGCAGACCCAAGAATTGAAGGTGATGATAATCAGGTCGATTCGACTTATTCGTTTTCCTTTTACTTAAACACTTTAGAGTGTGGTTCCCCATATTCTGATTTATTATTTGCACACAAAGAAGACGTATACTCAATGCCGGTTACTAAAGGTAAGATGTGTTTCTTTGATGGTGATGTATTTCATAAACCAAAGTTAGTACCTAAAGAATTTGGTTGGAGGTATTGTATTGCGGGTGACTTACTATTTCATGAATAGATATGTTAGATAACCTACTAAGTAAATTAAAGGATAGTGTGGATGGTAACACGTTCAGTAAGGTCAGAACGTTACTAAGTTTAGAACCGACTGTTTATGATAAGTCATATGATTTCCCAAATCGAGGTGGTGATATTGCCGTTGTATGGTATCTATTTGGTTTAAAACCTGAGTATATATATTTGGGATATTATTCCGTAGTATCTTTCTTACGTAGAACCGATTTAAAAGATTTTGACAGATACATATGTGTTCCTGAAGACTATGCGTTTATGGAATATATGCCGTTGTTTGAAGAGTTAGGTTTTAAAATACATACATCGTCATATCATTTCAAAGCACTTAAACCTGATTCATCTCTAATCGATAACTATGATTACTTAATCACGTTAGACACTGACATATATTCTTTTGATGTTAGTGGGAATAGATACCCTTATTTTGAAGGTATTGAAGAGTTAGTTAAGTCCTACCGTAAGATTGGTGTTCGTCTTCCTTTTATGTGTGCCTCTTTAAACACAGGGTTTGGTCATCACATTAATAGACTTTCCGATATTATTTCAATTATTTCAGATGAGCCTGAAAAAACTAGAATAAATAAATACATATGGGAGTCAGAACATTATGATGGTGAAACTGCGTTTGATAATATTATAACTACGGATAAGTCTGACGATATACTATTCATTTTAAACTCAGTTGTTGATTACCTATCGATACCGTTCACTAGTGAAGAGGATAAGAAAAATTTGGTTGAAAATGCTTATAATAAGTTCTTATGTCATCCGTGGCCAGTTAATGAGATATTTTCGTATCCGACCGAAATATTTAAAAAACACGGTATTCATGAGATTATAAACAAATTCCAATCAGTACAACGATGGTTTTGGGACGATGAATTAGTGTATAAATTATATTATACATTGTATGTTATGGACGACACCTTTTCGTTTACTCAACTAATGGGTTATAATCATTTTGATAATACAACTAATCGTGTATATGCAAATGATAAAGACGAGGATTTAAAACCAAATACTTTATATTTCACACATCCGTTTAACGAGATTAATGTCGATGATGTGGTATCAGTGAACACATTATTAAAAAGAATCGGTTACATCCCGTCTACTAAGTCGTAGAGAGTATTAATCTTAGTGATTAATGTTGTTTTTTCCGTCTGTGTTAAGAATCCTTTGTTTTCAACAAACATCTTTAGACTTGGATTACCATCATCGTTCTTTAAGTACCCTAACGTAACCTGAATTCCTTCATTAGTTAAAAGTGTAAAGTCACTGTTGTTATTCGCACCGTCAATAAGAAAGTCTAACCCAAATTTTACTGATTCGTAAAACATATCGTCACTAGTTATGTAACCCATAGTAAAAACATCATCATACATACGTTGACTGTTAGGTGAACGGTTAACAATACTTTTAAGGATAACTAACGATGCTAAGTCTTCTTCGCCGAAGTCTTTAAGAGCCGTACCGATGTATTGTGACTCGTTAGAGTTACGTTTACCGTAATTAGTTAACCAACCCAAGTACAACCACTGAACCTCGTTTAGAAGTCGGTTATCGACCTCATCACCATTACCTACATTAGACCCGTTATCTTGACTTCTACGAGCAATGTTACCCACATCCCAAATTCCATCAGAGATAGAAAAATTCCCTAAATCGTAACCGCTTAATTCTTCACCAAACTCTAAATCACTATTTGGTTTTATTACGTGTTGCATGTATAGAGTTGCCATCCAACGTTGGTAATCAAAAGATTTGTCGAAGTTGTTAAATCCGTGTTCACCTGGATTACGTTCACCCTCACTTAACTTATAGTGTGAATGAATTAGTAGAGTTTTTAAGTTTTCTTTAGTTGGGTTATCGATGTAGTTGAGGTACTCATCATCATATTCAATACCTTTTTCAGTTAATAGGTCGGTTTCAGGTAACCAATCTAAATTATCGTCATACATTGTGTTAGTCTCATCGCCCTTAAACCAACGAGGAAATTCAAAATCATATGATATCCCATCACGGAAATCCCAATTGTTAATTTCGTTGACTGTTAATGAGGTAGTTCCGTCCCAAACCTGAGATGGTTCGACACCGTTAGAGTTGTCAATACCAATCATAGTGGATAGCGACCCATTGTTGTTTGGTTGTGCGTTTAATGTTTTTAAATATGCCGCAATATGATATGACTCTTCTAATGTGATATGACCTGTAGCTCTTTTAACTACAATAGAATCTTGTTGTCTAATATCTATTTTACCGAATTGTACGATATCGATACCTGTTGGTGATAAATGACAACTAACGCAAGAACGACCATCACTATCTTTTGAGTTGAGGTATAAGTTTAATCCTAATGAAGAATCTCCGTATAAGTCAACTGAGTCGGAAATGTTGTTAGAAATTTCAATATCAACTGGTGGTACTTCAATGTATATTTCGTCTTTTTCACAAGACATTACAGTAAGTACAAAAACAAGTAGGATTAATTTTTTCATCGGTTATCTTTTTAGATTAGATAACAAAGATAGTAAATTAAGTTTGAATTACAAAATATTATTAGAACATCTCATCAAGAATATCATCAATTACCGAACTATCAGGAGATTCAAAACCACTATTAACTAATATTTTATGGTCCTTTTTTTCAAATCTAAGTCCTTGATGTTCCACTTCAAACTTCCAATCGGTCGATTCATATTCACTCCTAAGATATGCAGTGTGACTACGGAAAAAACTATATTCGATTGGTGGGTCGTAATTATCACATATTTTTTCAAAATGACTTAATGTTTCCTGACCCTCTTCTAATTCCGTAACAAACTCCTTAACTCTGTCATCAATCACAACATAAGAATCGACTTCAAATTCTAATTCATAGTTTTCAAATGACGTGTCTGTACCACACTCTTCACAATCAACGTTACCGTATCCCGCACATTCAGGACAACTTATTGAATAATCACCATCACATTCTTCACAGGCGGTTAAACCAGTACCGTTACAATGTCTACAGTCATCATCATCTCCATCACAGTGTTCACATTCGACCGAACCCTCATCACATTCTTGACAGTCTACCTCAGCATAACCATCACAGATAACACAAGTTCTCGTTCCTTCTCCTTCACATGCTCCACAGTCATTTCTTTGTAATGATTCGTGACCCATGAAATCGATGTAATAAATAATGTTTTCTTTCTTAATTACTCTTAAATACGCCTCCTCAAACAACATACCTTTAATATCCATTAGATACGCAATAAACCCAACACAATCTCTTTCAAAGGTGATAGGTACGTCTAAATTAAATTTAGAGGTCTTAATTATTTTATTAACCATTTTTTTTTCTAAAACTCTGGTGTACCACTGTAATGTAGGTTTATCAGTTTCAAACTTATGTTTATTAAGTTTAGTCACCATTAAAGCCACATTGACTAATTGTTTTATATTGTTTTTAAATGGTATTTCATCGTACTTAGACATACTTTTGTTGTTTGTGTGTTATTGACTATAAATATAAATATATATAGTTATCCGTTAATAATCTATTGACGATTATAAATAAATACTATATTTTTAGGTATGAACTTGAAGTCTGATGTTTGGAATCTAATTTTAGAAACGGTTAGGAAATATCCTAATGATATGGAGTTAGGTGAATACGTTCGTCGGAAAACACTTTCATACGAAAGAAGACAACAAAGAAATAAAAATACACACTTAAAAGATAAGAATGATAGTAATTGATAATTTTGTCCAAGATGAAAATCTACTAAAAAGAATAAGAGAGTCCTTAACTCAAGAGAACTCAGAATTTTGGGGTAGTCACGGAAACTACGCTTGGTATGAAGGTTGGTGGAATAGAAAACCTGAGACATTAAGGGAAGAATTAATTGAATATATTTGGGGGACTCATTGTCCGTTAAAGGAAGATTTAAAAGTCGAAGGGTTTGAACATTGGACGGGTATTCAATCCGCTTCTGACCAAACAAAAGAGGACCATTTAAAACAACACTTTGATAAAGACGAAGACCTGTGGCATTTTACAGGAGAAGTTAAAAGACCCGTAATCGGCACCGTTTACTACCCAATAGAACACGATATTGATGGTGGTGCATTACAAGTTTGGAACACCTACGAATTAGATTATGATGCCGGATATGAACAAATACACCCAAAACCAAATAGACTTATCATATTCGATGCAGGTCAATTACATAGAGTACAACAAGTAACGAGAGGGACTAGATACGCAATTGCAATCAATCTATGGGATTACAAACCATTAACTATTGAAAATATAGAATCAAAGAAAGGTACGTTCTACGAACAACAAGACCAAGGACTTATTTAATAGAAAAAACCCTCATCAGAGGGTTTTTTTATTTATTGTCATTAATGTTGGTTTTTGGTTTAGACTTTGGTTTGTCTTCGACTTCGACCTTATTTTCTTTATCTTCTATAGGTTCATCCCAATATAAGAATTTCCATTCATCCTTTTTAACCATTTCTTGATTTTTACGTTTTATATATTTAAATTTAAATAAAAGAAATGGTGGATTCAAGAAAAACCTTTATTAATATTGCATTAATTTTATCTAAACACAGTAAGTGTGTTGGAGCTCAAGTTGGTGCAGTTATAGTTAAAGACGATAGGATACTCTCCACGGGGTATAATGGAACACCTAAAGGGTATTCTAACTGTTGTGATGTTTGGGACCATCAAATAACTCCTGAACATTATGAGTGGAGTAAAAAATATGAGATTCACGCAGAACAAAACGCAATTATATGGGCGGCTCGTAAAGGTATAGAGATTGAAGGTTCGGATATCTATACAACAATGAGGCCTTGTTCTCAGTGTACTAAACTAATTATCGGTTCAGGGATAAAAAATATTTACTATAATACGGATTACTCTAAAGAGTCTTACTTAAATAGTGAATTAGAATCGTTCATAAACGATAATGATGTAAATATTATACAAATCAATGTATAGTTATACTATTGAAATAATCGGATTAGGGTGTGAGGTCGTAGCCTGTGAGTTAGACGGTAATGAGATGCGTAGTCTAAAAGACTACATGAAAAATAATAACATACCTTTAGAAGACATATTCAAAGAAGAGCAACACTTAAATAACATTGATTTGGGAGTTAATTCTTGGTTTGAATTAGACGATATATGTCACGTATACGGGGCATATCCTAATAATTGTAGGGTTAAGGTTAAAGGGATTTGTAACGATAGCGTCAACATATTAACCACAACAACAATAAAAACATTCATAGACGACTATTATTCTTTAGTGGAGTTCGATAGTATACATTCAATTATGGATGAAAAAGGAGTGTTAGTCAAATCTACTCTAAAACTAAAGAACCATTCAACAAAGATTTACTTACGTTATTAGTTACTAAAATTGAGACGTTAAAAAATCCCTTATATTTAGTAACAGGTTTTATGTATGGGGATGAGTATCTTAAATTGGAAACTGTCATTGCTGAAGAATTACGTCTTAAAACTTATATCAATAAAACCACAGATAATTTAATTATTTTATAGAGTTTGGGTTATTTATTATAATAATCTTTACTATATGAACGAAATTAGAAATATATCCGTTATTCAAGAGAATCTTTTACTATGTTACGATTTAGCCAAATTAGAAGATGGTATTCGTAATATTGATTATATCTATATCAGTAGATTTTTATCGTCGTTAAGTTCAGAAGAATTAATGTCTTTATGGACTAATTCCATTACCCCTGATTATGTTTCAGATTTAGATTTAGTGTATGACTTATGTAAATGGATAATACCTAAATTAGAAGAATTAGAATGGTATGAGTCTTGTCATAACGTTTTAAAAGTCACTGACGATTGTGAATTGTATTTGGCAAACTTCCCTAATATTTAATTGGCACAAAAAAAACCCACTTATGTGGGTTTTATAATGTTTTCTTAGTCCTTTAGTTGGAAGAACCTCCACCGGCACCTGAACCTCGTACGGCTCTGCCGCCACCACCTCTGTTGTTTGATGAACTACTTCCGCCACCACCTCGTGTTGTTGTTGTTGTCCCTGAACTACTTCCACCACCTCCTTGTGTTGTTGTTGTTGTTGTTCCTGAACCATTTCCTGAACCATTTGATGAGCTACTTCCACCACCTCCTTGTGTTGTACTAGTAGTTACATTACTGGTTGTCGTATTAGTTGTTGTTCCTGATGATTTTTTATTTTTGTAAATCACGAACCCTACAATTACTACCGCTAAAATAATTAAAACTGTTGTCATAATAATATATTTTTGTTTTACTGTTTATGTATTTTCCCAACACAAAATCGGTCAATACCCATGTTATTAAGAATGTAGTTAATTCCTTTTTCAATGTCAAATAATTTTTCACTATATTCGGAAGGAATCTCCTCTTCAAGTAAATCAATACTTGGTAATGTGTTATCTATTAGGTCTACTATTATAATATGTTCCCCACTTATTGATAATCCTTTTATATTATATTTCTCGGATAATTTTCTTCGAGCTTCATCTATTATAAATAGTAATTTTCTATCCATTTGTTCAACCATATCACAATCTAACTCTAAATCTGTAGGTTTAGGTTTATTAGATATTGATATTATTTTAAACTTTCTAAGTATACTACCTAACATAATTACGTCTAAAGTTGCGTATATGTCTTGATACACCCAACCAAAATCATTTACGATTGTTTCATAAAAATATTCTACGTAGAACTCTTCATTTGGTTTTAGACTGTCAACGTCAAACCACTTATCCCCATCAAAACTTACTTTACCTTTTAACCCCCAAGCTGATAGGTATAACGTACCTCCACACATAACAGGTTTATTAAAGATAAATGTAAAATCCGCGTACGGATGTTTGATGTTAATTTCCTTACCGTTTAAAAAGTCGATGGTTTCTTCAATGTTCTTCATATTATATAAATATTTAACTTTATTTATTTTTAACCTTTGGTATCATTTAAGAGATGAGAAACTTAATAATAGATTGGTACGATGAAATGATTTCGATAAATGAGGAACGTGAAAACTACGAGGCTTGTTCGTATTTTAAAACGTCTAAAGACGCGTACCTTAATTTCGAAAACGAAGGTACGGTATTATTTAGAGGTAAACGTTATAACTCCGAAGAAATAATAGAATTAATAAATAACGAAAAAGGTCCTATTGGTGAGATATTACAATCAAATAAAGGGGCTAAAAGTAGTTAAAATAACAGTGTGGTTTGAAGACCACTCTTAGGACCGTCTATAGTTATGGGCGATAGAGACCAGAAGTTCGCTACTTTCTGGTCTCGTTTTTTATAAAACAAATGTATTTATTAATATGGATAAAAAAGAAAAACTGTATAACTACTTAGTCATTAAAGGATACGAAAAGACCTGGGGTGATATATATCGTCAAATTAGAGAGGAATTAAAATCTTTAGGTGTTACTGACCCAACTAGGGTTAATAAAATTTCGGCTAGACTTATGAGTCTTAAGGGTCAGATTATGGATGTTAACGATAAGATGAAACGAGAATGTAAGTTTTTCGGGTTTGATATGGAAACGGAAGTAGATAGTATTATTATTGAGTTCTTACAACCAATATCGGACGAAATCGATAACGATATTCCTTTATCTTAACAATCTTTTTTATCACAATCTTTACAATCGTCATCTCCTTCGGCTGCGTCGATTAGTTCTCTCTCAACCTGATTGTCTTTTTGAAACCAAAAATCTATTATTTTACCATAAGACGCGATGAACGCACCTAATACCAACAAAAGTATTTCTTTCCATTCTTGGTCTATCGGATTGGTATCACCTAAAAGAGCCATTCCAATACCACCCATAATAAGTAAAAAGGTTAATAACACAACCGTTGTAATTATAAGTCTATTTCTACTAGCGTTTTTAATTAAACTTAAAAACTCACGCTCTTTTAATCTGTCTCTTTCTTTTTGATTCATATATATAAATATCACAATATTGTTATATTTATATTAAAGACAAGTTAATTAATATGGAAATAAGTAAAATGGAAAAGTCGTTTGATTCATTATTTAGGTCATTATATGGTGAGACCTTTTTAGTTGGGAATGCAATTACCTTAAAATACACAGGTTTGGGTGAGACACTTATTATCGCATCAGGTAGACCAACAATCAATCCTTTATTTGATTTTATATCCACTAGAAAAAGTTTTTCCTATGAGTATTTAATGGGTGAAGTATGTGGTAGGATAAATAAAGTTCTTAAATACTTAAGTTATCATGAAGATATGTTCAATGTCAGTTTCAATGTTCCTGATATCTATTTAACAGAGGAGGATACTAAACGTATGGACAATGCTTTAAATTCTCTAAAAAAGTTATCATTTTATGAAACACCTGAAATGGGTGATGTTGTTGGTGAAATAGAAATTTTACCCTTAGACACTTCTAAATTATGGACTAAACATATTGGTAATGAGATTATATTCAGACATACTATTTTTTTAGAAAGTGGGTGGGTTAAATTAGGTGATGATTCTATCGTTGATTTACCGACTAATAGTACATACCATTCACTAATTTTCCATCGATTAGAAAATGATTATTATTGTCCTCAAATTAATGACTTAACATTATCTTTAGACAAACCATTATTTTCAGACTCGACAGTAGTACAGAGAATTCTTACTGTGGTTTAGTCTTTAAAATAATTAAAAATATACTATTTTTGTATAAACCAATTAAGTTATGAAATTCAGAAAAACATTTATTGAGGGACCTGTAGAGTTTACCCCTATACAACATAAGGACGAAAGAGGAGTTTTCTCGGAAACTTATAGTCAGATACTATTAGAGAAAAATGGATTCAATTATAAGTTTATCCAAGAAAATCAAACAACATCAAAAAAAGGTGTCTTTAGAGGAATACACTGTCAATTACCACCATATACTCAAGGTAAGTTAGTGAGAGTTGTTAAGGGTAAAGTTGTTGATTTTGCAATAGACCTTAGAAGAACTTCAGATACTTACGGACAATGGGAATCAGTAATCTTAGACGGAGATGTAGGAAACCAATTTTGGGTACCACCTGGATTTGGACATGCGTTTTACACGTTAGAAGATGATACCATTGTCACCTATAAATGTACTAATCTTTACGATAAAGAACACGAAGTCTGTATCGACTACACAGACGAAGATATCAACTTACCACTTAAAGACCTGAAAGACCTTATCATATCTGACAAAGATAAGAATGGTGTTTCTTTTATGGATTTTAACAAAAAAAATCCTTGGTAGTATCCTTTTTTTGTTTATCTTTGTAGTATCAAAATAAGACAAGATATGGCAAGAGAAAAATTATGGCGTAACAATTTAGGGGAGTATAACTACCAATTCAATTGGATTGATGAAAATGGGGATACTTGTGGTTTCAATGATGTATGGGCACCTAACAAACCTGAAGCGGTTAAAAGAGCGAAGAAAATGGAGTCTAAAGCGCATTGGGCTCTTTGGGATGAAGACAAACGTGAATACGTAACTGTACCTAACAAAGTAGAAGGTAAAGGTCATTGCTTTCGTATGAAGGGTATGTATGCTGATACTAAGTCAATGTATAAGGCGAAATATAGTGAAGCGGAAAAGATGAACAGATTAGGTTGGATGATGTCGAATTAGACATCATTTAACTTTGTTGTATCAATTTAATTTTGTATCTTTATAGTCTAATAAAAAACATCATGAAAAAAATAAAAAACATCTTAGTATTATTATCCGTATTAGTTTTAACACACTCTTGTGCTCAATCAACCTACACCCCTGAAAATGGTGATGTGATATTTCACACTTCAAAATCCAGACAAAGTAAAATGATTTCTGAGGTTACCGGCTCAAAGTTAACTCACGTGGGTATGGTATTCATTAATGAAGGTAATACATACGTTTATGAGGCAGTACAACCTGTAAAACTAACCCCTATAGACCAATGGGTTAAAAGAGGAGTGGACTCAAAATACGTAGTTCTAAGAAGTAAGAACACTCTTAGCGGTGAAGAACTACTAAAGATGAAAAACTATGGTTTAAATCAAATAGGAAAAGATTATGACCTTAAATTTCAATGGTCTGACAGTAAGATGTATTGTTCTGAATTGATTTACAAAGTATTTGAGAGTGTAGGTATTGTTTTATCTGAAAAACATACATTCAAAGATTATGATTTAAAAAGTGAATCAGCTCAAATCGCCATTAAAAAACGTTACGGTAATAGTATTAACCTTAATGAACTTGTGGTTACACCGGTTGATTTACGTAAAAGTAATAAACTAAGAGTGGTGTTTAATAATTACTAAACCACAACTGAATCAACTGAGTACTTATTAAATTGTTTAATAACACCTGTTGGGTTTGGAAAACAAAAATCCCCCATTGGTACTCCACCCGCTTTCGCTATTTCGATAGTGTATGTTCCGCAATTAGCATCATCATCACTTGTTGAACCATCAAAAGCTTCATATTTTTTAGTTGTGACTTTAGTTGCTTGACTTATTGAATCATTAACGTTAGTAACAGGTATCAAACGACAATCCATTTTCTGTGTTGGACCCTCACCCTGACTATTTGATTTAATTTTAGTACAAATATCTTTAAAGTTATTCACAATACCATCATTGATTTCAGCGATTTTACCTAAACCTTTACTTTTAGTAATTCCATAACCTTTATCCGCTCCTGAATATCTACCAAACTCAAAAATACTAACTTGTCCATTAGGTTCCACAGTCGCAATACCCATATGACCTAATTTACCATATGTGTCATCACTACTTCCACCTGTTACATATTTTAGGATTGGAGTAAACCATGAATTTCCACCCTTTTCAATTTTAGGTTCATACTCTGGAAAAACAAATGGTATTAGAAAGTGACCTATTGTCGTATCGTAGTCACCTTTAACCACTGAATCGTATAGTCCACCACTAAACTTAGATATTTTACTCGACATCGAATTAGAATCATCATAAAAACTTTCCCATAACTCAAATAATTGTACTGTTTGACCTTCCTTGAAAGAATATAGGTCTTTTTTCATTACAACATTAACAACGGCAACTTTCATAATGTACGAATTATCATGTTTACCTGTCTTATCTAAACTATACTTTTTAGCTATTTTAGGAAACGTTTCATTAACGTATTTTCTAAATGAATTTCCCTCTTCTTCGTTTTTAAATGAAGGGGTGTTTGTGTTGTTACTATCCTTTACTTGATTATTATCGGATTTTGAATCGTCTGGATTACCTGTTGTGGTTGCGTTAGGGTACTTTTTATTAAGCTTATAAATAGATTTAGGATATTTATTAAGTGAAAACCATTTGGCTTCTCCTTTTTTAGTCGCCATCCACTTATTGTTAACGACTTTATAATCGTACTTACCGTCGTAGTCCGTATATATCTTTTCTTTTTGTTCCTTTAGTATGTTGCTTACAATAAGCTTAAGGTCTGCCTCTGTTAATTTAATCACTTTAGACGCCATATTAATCCGATTCTTTAATTGTCTTTATTATACTATAAATATAAACGCAAATGGAAATTGGCCATAAACTTATGATTTTAACCCTATCAACGTTAGAAAATTTAATGGGTTCTTCATCAGACCATTCTTCCATATTTCTTAAGCTATAGTCTAAATATAACATAAACAAAGTGCCTATCCCTAGGTAAATTGAAATCACATTAAAAATCATATTGTCATTTTTGAGCCAATTTCTTGGTATGTGTCTTGAATTAGGTCTAAGGCTTTAGATATCCGTTTCTTAGCCTTTTTCTCAACAGTTGTTAAGGGATGTCCCAATAGGTGTTCATCAATCATACAAGACACAACGTGAAGCCTATCAATGAATTCTAAATAATGGCCCTCATCGATAGTGTCGTTACTCATCATTATTAGAGGTCTTAACTAGTTTATCCCCTAATGTTTTGAAGAGATATAAACCTAATCCGATTAATGCTAAGTTACCCGCTTTCTTAGTGAAAGACTTTTTCTTCTTATCTTTATTCATTTTTATTTTGTTTTGTTGTGATTAACGCCAATAGTGCAGATGCTCTTTCTAAAACTTCTGACATAATGACTGATTCTGCTATAGAGAATGAACCGTTCTTATTTGAGGTTTCTAAAATACTCACTAAGAATTGTATAATCACAGGTCCGTCTCCATTTCTTATATACTCTTTTAACTCTACAGGGTCGTCAAATTTTACTTTGTCCTGAAACATTGAAAATTGTGTTTTGTTATCTTCCATATTATAATATATTAATTTCTTGGTTTTTATCAAGGTTCCTAACAATCTCTAAAAGTTTGGACAATTCATTTGAATTATATGTCTTATTTATTTCGACAAAATTAGAAGTTAGGTATTGGTCTTTAGGACCTATAACTTCAGGTTTGACTCTTGTTGGTACCGCAACACTATGACTACGGACATATTTAAAACTTACACGGTATCCGTTATCAAACTCAAATATGATACTATCGTTCCATTCTCTAATCATTACTTTAATCTTTTTACAAATATATGGTTTTTTAAAGAAATAAACAATATTACTATTGAAAGAATCTCGTCTTTGTAGTATATTTGTTCAATGGAATTAATATCAACACACCCCGTTAAGAAATCAGACTTAGGATTTCACGGAAACTTATTTGGAGGTAAATTATTAGCATGGGTAGATGCTGCAGGGGCTGCATTCGCATCTCAAATATGTGATACACCAAGAATGGTCACAGTTCTTATTGATGAATGTGTGTTTAAGAAACCAGCAAAAGAAGGACATCTACTTAAAATTTATGGTGATGTAGGACAAATTGGTCGAACTTCGGTAACACTGAAGGTTGAAGCTAGAAGTCACAACGTATACGATGGGAGACAAGCAATTATCTTAGCAACTAATATTAAGTTTGTTAGGATAGATGAGCAAGGTGAAGCAATACCTATCAGTCAACGAGTTAAAGAAAAATACAATTTAAAATAGGGAGTATTAATATTTTAACTATATTTGTTTAATAAAATAAAACACACACAGATGGAATACAGAGTTAAGGTTTATGGTAGAGAGATAACTTCGTCAGCTCATAGTTTGACTGATGATGAGGTTGATACTATCTATGAATATATGGATGAAATGGAAATTGACGATATTAACACCATAGGGGATAATATAGAGGATGTGTTAGGAATTGATTATACACATAGAGAACTATGGTCCGTATCTAAACCTTTAGATTATGAGACTAAGACTAATTTTACTGTATTCACTCCTGAGGGAGTTGAAATTCTTAACTTTGACGTTTCTGACTTAGAAGATGTTGATGATATCTATAATGACTCAAATAACTTCACAGGGTTTCCTAACGATATTAATGAAAATGTGTTAGTATTATTTGAAGAAAAAAAGGGGTTCATTCACGAGTTTAACCTTATATCCAAAGACGAACCAAAAATGTCGGACTTCACATACACGTTATCCACGATTGGAACTCCTGAAAGTGAATGGGATTTAATACAAGAAGTTCAATTTAAGGGAATTGATTTAAATCCATCATACGATGAAAAATGGGTTCGTAGAATTAACTATGAAATTGAACTACACGTAGATAGTGGGTTTTAATTATTTTCGTCAATCCAATCAACTAATAAACTCATTAGTAATATCTCTTCGGCTTCACCAGTTGAATCAGGATAATAACTTAAATGGTTTGTTATCGATTCGTTTTTAAAAAATATGTTAGTTTGTATTCTAACATATGAATCATCTATGTGTTGTATTTCTGATTGCATGTTATCTGATACAGTAGACAATCCAGGTAATACATCATCTATACTGTATGACTCATCACCATAAAAATAAAGAAGTATTTCCAATAGTTGTTGAGACAGAGGGGATAAATTTTTAAGTTTAAGTGGTGTGTTAGATGGGACTAACCCTCCTAAGTTCTTGGTCGATTCTATGAGGTCATCCATTGCATTAAACGCCTCCGTTACGTTAGAGAATTCTTTAATCTCTTTTACGTATTGTATAATTCTTTCATTTTCTTCTTCTCCGTTATCCTTTTCTTGAATATACGATACAAACTCAAGTTCTGAAATATACACATCAATAGAAAAACATAGTTTTGAATCTTCCACATATGTCCATGTATCATCTATGTCGCTTAAATTACTTAGACGGTTTGTATGTCTAGGAAGAGCCTTATCATACTTTTCAATCCAATATTCTATTCTACCATCACCCATTTCTGATTGTCCCTGACCGCTAAAGTTTTTTAAAATATTTTCGTTTTTGGTACCAATCATTATGTCTAATGGTGTTTCATAATGCTGAGCTTTATTGGGTGGAGGTACTTGTATGTCAGAATACCCTTCTCTTTTAATAAGTAATTTAGGATTCAATAAAACCTTTGACCCATAAACCATTTTACCCCACCTTTTAAGTTTTGATGATATATTGTCTAATACGTCTATCGTAATAAATGGTTCTCTAACATCCTTAACAGTCACCGTATAGTGACAGTCAATAAATAGGGTCGCATTTGATTGAGGAAGTTTTTCAAACCTAACCCAACCAGGTAACGTATCGTGTCGGTCCTTTTTGTTTGTGTTTTCGTAGGTATCTGTAGTTATATGTGTAAATACTATCTCAGCCCCGTTATAACCAACAGGTACCGTTTTAAGAAGTTTTCTAATTGCGTCGTATTTTATAGTAGTATTGTCCATTAATTTTAGATGTCTTTATAATAAATATCTTAAATAACTATAATTCTTTATAATCCCGTGAGAAAACGACCCGAAGGGTCGGTAAGGGTTGCCCGAGACATAAGAAAGGTATTTATTAGTTGTTTTTTATGTGTTATATTAGTATATTTGTATGTGTAATACGTAATTTTATGAAGAAAACAAAAATTATCAACCTTTACGGAGGTGCTGGTGTGGGTAAGTCTACGACTGCAGCTAAAATATATAATGAATTACAGATGAACGGATATGAATGTGACCTTCCATATGAGTTCCCAAAACAAGTAGCATGGGAAAATAATAGGTCTCAAATATCCGACCAGTTGTTCATATTCGCTGGACAACATAGAAACATCGTTCGTAGTTATGGTAAGGTGGACTATATCATATTAGATAGTCCAATACTATTATCCTTAGTTTATAAGAATCTGTATAATGAAGGGTTTCCTGCGAGTCTCTACGGAAACAATTTTGACAGAATGGCTTTGGATGTTTATAGAGGATATGATAATATTAATTTCTTTATACAACGTAATGTGGAGACTTACGTAGACGAGGGTAGGTTACAAACACATAAAGAATCTATTATGGTAGATAATGAAATAGAAAAACTACTTTTAAAACACGACATAGATTATATAGGTGTCCCACAAACTAAAGACATCGGGGATAAAATATCTCAACACATAATGATTACAAACAAAATAGGAGAAACAAATGATGGATGAAATGACAGGTTTAGAGTACGAACCAAGTAGTATAAAATCTAAAATAGTAAAAGGTGTTATTGCGGGTAACTTTGATGTTCTACATCCTGGTTATATTAAAATGTTTAATGATGCTTCAGAACAATGTGATTGTCTTATAGTATTATTACATACGGACCCTTCCATTGAAAGACCTGAAAAATTAAAACCGATACTTTCAGTTGAAGAGAGAAAGGAAATGTTATCATCATTACGTAGTATATGTGGTGTTCATATCTATACCTATGAAGAACAACTATTAGACTTACTTAAAATGGGTGAGTTTGATGTAAGGTTTTTAGGAGACGATTACAAAGGTCGGCCGTTTACAGGGGATAATCTTAATATAGAAATAAAATATATTAATAGAGACCACGGGTGGAGTACTACCAAATTTAAAAACCTTATTAGTAAAACGGTATGAAAAATTTAATTATAGGAGCGTTTCTTTTTGTTGTTGCCCAATCATTAATATGGATACAGACAAATGGTCAATTTGTTTGGCCGTGGTTTAAAAAGAACCCTGTGATACTTTCAGTTGTGGGTGGTAGTATTATATCATATATCTTTATTAAAGCAACTGCGTTGGTTGCCGTACACTTTGACGGGTTATTATGGCCAGGTAGATTCCTAACACAAGGGATAGGGATACTGGTGTTCTTTCTAATGACACTTCTACTGATGAATGAAGGTGTTAACACAAAGACCTTAATATCGTTAGGGTTAGCGGTTATTTTAATTAGTGTACAAATATTTTGGAAATAGATTTATTGTTGTATTTATAGGTATGAACGATGTAACAAAATACAAATCATTTTTTAAATTTCTTAATCAGGCTAAATCTGAATATATGGGTTTATCTTTTAAGTATGAATACGATATAATGTCCACGATAGATGTGGACTTAGAGGTCGAAGGTGATTTTCCGTTACCTATGTATACTAAAGAAATGTTCGAGCATTACTTAGCTAATGTCTATTACGATAATAAAAAGTATTTTGGTCTTACAAGTAGTAAAAGAGTCAGACTTAACACTATAGAACTAAACGGTGTACGAGTAGGTAATGATTTAACTATTGGTGAAGAGTTTAGTGAGACTTTGGTTGAGATAGATAAAGAACTATCTAAAGATTTTAAGTGTCAAATAAACAACAACGCATACTTTAAATCTGTTGATAACGATGTAAAGACGTGGTTGGATTTAATGGATAGTGATGTCATCTGTTATTCGGTGTGGCTTAAAACCCCTAAGATGTTATATTACAATGATAATCCGTTTAATAAGAATACTATCATAGACTTCTTAGAGTCTGTTTCGGGGTTAAGTGTTTCAAGTCCTGATGGAATGTTTGAAATAATATCAAATAATATTTGGGAGTGGTCAATTGAAGGAGATAATTGGGAAAACGGAATAACTTCTTTTTGGAATTCTTTAAATGAAAACGGTATGGATTACTCTAATTTTTTCATGAAAGACTTTGGTGTTATCGCTAAGATTACCCTTGATGATTATGATGGAATGATTAATGATAATTCAGAGAACTATAACACTGAAAAAATGAATGACGAATTATCTATGTTCATTGGGTGGTTAGAAAGTAATAAGGGTAAGTATAAACTTTAATTTACTTTATTCTCTATATTCATACTTTTATGTATGAAATATCCTATCTTTGATATGTTTTTTGATGTAGTATCCATAGAAGAATATTGGGTACCTGCTGGTGACACATTTTGTCGTGGTTCAATACGTCTTAAACCAAAACCCATAAGTGGAGTAAATGAAGAGTTTGATGTTTTCTTTTATCTAAAGGAAGATAAAACAGAGATTGATAGTCTGGGTAGTAAATTTAAAAATAACCTATGTAAGTGGTGTGGGGTTAACTCATACGAACTACATTATATTATAGAACAAGAATGGAAGGAAAGAAAAAGTACAGTAAACGAAAATGTCTAACTTGTAGTGAAGTTATGGACATTATCAAAACAGACACACAGAGATATCACTATTGTGAGCCATGTGATAAAAAAGATTTTTTTATTAAAGTTTGTTGCGATAACGATTGTAGAGTGTGTATGGGAACTGTTGAATTATAGTTTAGTTCCTCATAACTGTTAAAAAATAAACCCCCTCATTTCTGAAGGGGTTTTATTATTTTATAAATGTTATTTTAGTTTGGGGTATCACCGTCACAGTCAGTAACACCAACGTCACTTACCATTCCACTTATAACCTGTATCCATCTAACTGGTGACATGTCCGTTGAATTAATAATTTCTCCGTTCACCACATAGAACCCATCCATTACAGGGTTAGTTAACTCTGCGTTTCTAAATATAGGTTTACCTAATAAATTTGGTATTGAGTATCCCGTCTCATCAACCCAAAATGGTGATGTTACTTCATAACCTGGTTCTTCACAAACATTGTTATTTATCTCCGTTAATACCGTAGATTTAAAATACTGATACGATGGTGGAAGAGAGTATGTTGTTGTTGTCGTTATATTCTCTGTCGTTGTCGTAGTAGTCACATCTTCTGTAGTAGTAGTTGTTGTCACATCTTCTGTCGTTGTCGTTGTAGTTACATCTTCTGTCGTAGTTGTAGTAGTTACGTCCTCTGTCGTAGTAGTTGTAGTTACATCTTCAGTAGTAGTTGTAGTTGTTACATCTTCTGTAGTCGTTGTAGTTGTTACATCTTCTGTAGTCGTTGTAGTTGTTGACGGAATCACCGTTATCTGAACATTGTATACACTATCAGGATTCTCTTCTACAGTATTAACCTGAAGAATATCCCCCGATGGTATACTTACCATATTTACACTTATAACCCCAGAACCTGAAATATATGGTGCTCCGTTAACCATAATATCATAACTATAATCAGTTATACCTGTATGTAAATATGCCGTGTTATATAAGTACGCTCCTGTTTGAGTTCCTGTGACTAACTCTGTTGTAACTATATCACTACTTGGAGAAGTTGTTTCTCTGAAGTTATAACCTAAACCATTAACCGAATAGTTTGTTTGTAATGAATACATAACTGTCGTAGTTGTAGTAGTTACATCTTCAGTAGTAGTTGTAGTTGTTACCTCTTCAGTTGTCGTTGTAGTTGTTACCTCTTCAGTCGTAGTTGTAGTTGTTACCTCTTCAGTCGTAGTTGTAGTTATACTATCACATGAAGGTAATGACGAAAAACTATCCATAGATACTATCGCTCCATTTTCAATCTTAATAGCCCATTTGTCTGAATTACCCAAATACTCATTTCCATCATAATATGAATAATAACCATCATTAATTGGGTTAGTATATCCTGAACCGAACATAACATCTCCAATACTAATATAATCACCATCATTAAATGATTCTTGTGTGTTATTATGCGAAGCACTACCACCCGTACCATTTGGATTATTATCCCAGTGGTCCCAAGCACATTTAACTTCTAATGCCGATGTCATATCTGAAAAGTCGTAAGTTGTATTACTATTAGCCGGGGTAATACTATTATAGAATTTATACACAATAGCTTCATAATCTATAGTTGTTGTTGTAGTTGTTACGTCTTCAGTTGTCGTTGTGGTAGTCGTTGGACTATCTGTTGTTGTGGTAGTCGTTGGACTATCTGTTGTTGTAGTTGTCGTTACATCTTCAGTCGTTGTCGTAGTTGTAATAGGACATGTAATTTCACTAATAGTTACTAATACACCATTACTATCAGTTATATACCACGCTAACTTATCTAATTCAAAATTCCCTTCAATCTCATTCCATGGCCATGATAACCATACACCTTCATTTAATGGTGTTTGAGAATACTCGTTTTCGTATATAATATCACCTAACTGCGGATATGTACTATTGTTTATTGTTGAAAACATACCACTGTCACCAATATTACCAAAGTTCACATCTTCATTACAATATATCGATTCAAAATCACTATCTACTGTTTGGTTATCCATTAATTCATACACGTATAATTGGTTGTTAAATTCCCAATTAATTAATCTAATGAATGGATTAACACCACTAATAGTTGTCGTTGTTGTTGTAGTTGGAGGACATACATCTATATCGTCTATTAAATCTAAACGTTTTATTGATATAACTTCCCCTTGAACAATGTCAATAAGATATTCTCTTATTGCTCCGTTAAACCCTGATACATTTTCTTGAAATCTATTATCGGTATCTTTATAGATTCCTCTAATATTATCATTCCAATTCATTGAGTCAGCCCCGTTATTTATTGTAGCTCGTAACTCATCGTCACCGACAGATAGTGGGGTATTTTCAAGTTTACATATGAATGGAGGGTCAAACTTACTGTTTACAATATTACCTGTTTCATATAGACATTTAATGTCTTCATCAGAGTAAATGTACTCACCATTACCAAGACTTCTATCTGTCCACGTATATATTTCTCCATTTATGTCCGTATCGTATTCAAATCTATAGGTCTTAGGAAATGCGTACTCACCACATACGTTGAATCCGTCACTTCCGTCTTCAATAAATTTAGCCTTATAGACATCACTACCAAAGAAAGTAACATGAGAAAGATAAAGTTCTGAAATCACTATTGGTTCGGTAGTTATTACACCATCTAACATTTCAAATATGTAATATTCCTCATTATTAGTTTCATTTCTATAGAACACATAAATCCCGTCCCACTCGGATTGGTTACTTAAACAACTGCCGGAGTATAGTTTTGTACCGATAGTAAGTCCTAATTCTGTATGATAGTCATATCCACTAGCTGCTAATGATTTAGTGTCCTCAACACCTAAATTAACTACGGCACACTTAAGTTCTTGACCTGTATTTACGGTTATACCGCCTCCACCGTCATTACCTCCGTAACCAAAGTTGAATGTGTCACCATTTGGTAATGTGACATTATTTTCATATATTCTACGAATAGATGATATTCCACTGTCTGGTGTTTCTAAAATATCATTAATATCGCTAAAGTTAACGATACCTGTTACCGTACCGTCTACTATCGTTATAACGTATAATTCGGCAACTTCACTAAATCTTTTATAAACATCGTAATACACACCTTTTAAATCTCCGTCAAAAGTTGTGAACGAGTCAATATCAGTAGTCGAATATCCTTGTACTAAACTTTCGTCACCAACCGATAACGAACCTTCAGTTATATCAGACACTGCGATTCTTCGAACATACGAAGAACTAGTGGTAGTACCATTATTCATAGTTGGGAAAGTTCTACCTCCCCATATTTTCTTAATTTCTTCATCTGAGAAATGAAATCCATTACCATCAGAGCTTGGCATGGTTAAACATGTTAAATCATTACCCACTCTAGTCATTGTAGCAATTGGATAAACTCTTCCTGTGAAATCTAAAATAACTGAGAAAAGTTCTGTCACTATACCATCCTCATAACCAATAAAGAATAATGTACCACCATTTTGTTGTACTTCTAATAACTCTTCATTATAGTTTGAGTTGATTACATCGCTATGTATATATAACATATCAGACCCAGTGATTTCATTATGTGAGTCATCATATAATTGAGAACCTATCTCTAATTCATCATAATGATAAACTTTTTGAGTATTATTAGTAACACTCATAGGAACCACATCTCCGTCTACATAACCATCCCATTCGTTTTCTTGGTTATGTGAGTAAGTGACTAAGTCAAATACTTCTTGAGTTATATTAACATCTTGGTCCTTAGCTTCTTGAAATGAGTAAGCTAAATCTGTGATATTTTGATATTCTGTTTGTATTTCTGAATTGTTTAATTCAAATCTATTTGAACCTTCAACTTCATTAAGTTGAGGTAATGTTGTTGTGGTTGTAACGTATATCGTCGTAGTTGTAGTAGTTACATCCTCTGTCGTAGTTGTAGTAGTTACATCTTCTGTCGTTGTAGTAGTTGTCGTATCCGTTGGTAGATTACACCCTGATACATCACCGATACTCTCAAATGATACTATCGATATTACTTCACCTTGAACAATATTAATAATATATTTGTCTATCGTATTACCAAATCTTGTTTCTATATCATTGTAATAACCTCTAGCCGACATGTTAAACGGTCCTTGTACTTCACCTAAAAGGAACCTAACTAATTCGTCATCTCCCACAGATAAAAATTCATCAGAATTGTTTTCAACACCGATATCCCATGAACTATAACCCCCTGTAGGGATATTTTCTACAATACATTTAATATCGTAATCACTATATATGAAATCATCATTACTATCTTTTTCTCCAAAAACATAGTTTAGAGGTAAATTACTTCCAGGGAATGATTGAACATTCTTTGTTGTAATAATTTTATACTGTAATGCACTATAGTCTATCGTCGTAGTTGTAGTTGTTTCACCATTATCAGTCGTAGTGGTAGTTATTTCACCATTATCAGTCGTAGTGGTAGTTATTTCCTCACTTTCAGTCGTAGACGTTGTAGTTGTTGGAATCGGAGTTGGGGTCGGCCCATCACCTGTTGGTGTTGTTGGGATAAAGATAGACCCGTCGAATCGACCTCCTCCTCGACCATTAGCTCTGACTGGAGAGTTTGAAGTACCCGTTAAATCGGTCTCTCTCGTAACAACTATTGGTGATTTATTTATTCTTTTGCGATTTTTAGACATAATACGTATATAGTTTATATATAAATATTTAAGTTTGTCGTAAAGGAGTCGTCTAAATGATTATTTTTTGTCTTTGTTTGAGAAGAGAGACTTCAGTTTGTCTAATTCTTTTTGCATTTCGCTATCTCTAGCCAAAGATTCTTCCTTTTTTTCGTAGTCTTTAAATTTTCTATCTTTGTCAGCATAACTTCCACCTGTCTTGTAAGATTTTTGGTGAGAACCACCTTGGTCTAAACCTTTCTCTAATCTCATAAGTCTTTTGTGTAGTTCTTTTACTGACTTTTTGACATCAGTAAAGTTCTCTAATTTTCCTAAAATGATAACATCTGACAAATATTCAGGTAAATCGTAATCAACTACGTCTCCTGAGTTACCGTATAGACCTTGTTCGGATACTAATTTCTGTATTTGTTCTTCTGTTAATATATATTTCTTATCTGACATACTAATAAATAGTCTAAACTTTAGTTAATTTGATATTTGGTTTAAAAGGATTTTTAGATTTTATCTCACCAGGTTTACCATTATCCACAAAATTTATCACTGTTGATACAATATCCATAGTAATATCTTGCTTTGTTCCGTTCTTTGATGTTAAAATAAACCCATTATCAGATGGTTTTAACTCTTTAATGTTGATATTTGCGTTTAAAATTGGTACTGATAACCTAATTTTAACAAGTTTCTTTGAATTATCTTCAATAGAAATGGTCCCATCCGTATTAATAAGGTATTTTCTACCTGATAACTTGTAAGGATTGTCCTCAGATTCATTTAACTTTGTAGTATCAACTTTTACCCAATACTTGTTCTCACCAGGACATATAGTTGCCCACGAATATGAATCATAATCTTCAATCTTATCATGATTAAACCAAACATTGTTTCTATTGATGTGTTTTATATCTGCACATATGAACGATTTATATCCGTCAATTCCCAAAAATCTAAAAACTTTGTTATATATTGTTTCAAGAATGAACCAATGACCCGGTGTTAATAGGGAACTTAAAAATTTTCTATGTTTAAACATATAAGCGGCATCTTCTTGACCATTAACATCTTTAGGGATTAATGAATTAACAACATTTTCTATGTCATCTTTAGTTGTGTCCCATATACAGTTGATTGTGATATTACCCAAACCTTTAAATTCAAACGTATCATTACATTCCAAATCCAAATCATACCCATCGTGAAGTTCATCAGTATTATAAAATTTGTCTTGTTTAATTTCTACGTTAATATCTTTAATAAGGTTTAGATACCCTTTAGGTATGGTGTTAGAATGTTCATACTTACTCATCGATTGTTTAATCTTTTCTAAGTTAGTAGAAATATAGGTATTAACCATAGTTTGTATTTGCTCTCTATTCATAGCTTTTCATAGTTTCTTCATCGACCGCTGAGGAACCGATACGACCAAGACGAATACCAAAACGTTTTTCAACTAATCTGATTGCGTCTCGAATAACATAAACAACACACTTATCGTCGTGATATTCTAATTCATACTCATGTCCATCCTCACCAAAATAGTCGTCATATTGGTCTTCAGGAATATGTCTGAATTTTTCGTCAACAGTATATTTGAATTGGGTTTCATTAATACCACCCATATTACTATAAATAATACTCATATCAGAATTACTATCAATACTAAACGTAGGGGAGATATCAATACATTTTACTTTGATGTCACATTGAATGATATCAATTAATTCTTCATTCACATAATTCTCCATAGCACGATATGTGTTAAACACACCTTGTGTACCATCAGGAGAATGGTCTTCTTCAATACCATAATAATCCGCAACACAGTTAAGATAAAGTCTATATGTCGAAAATTGTTTACCAACATACTTACTAGTTTTATAAGTAACATTACCCGTTTGTTTCCAAATGGAATGTATTAAATTAATCTCGGATTCACTAAATTTTTTTGGAGTCATATTAATCGTCATATTTTCTATCTGTAATAAATACAGAATCTATTGGTTTATCGTAAGTCTCTTCAAACCAATTAGTTATGGCGTCGGTAGCTTTAGTTTGTCTGACCTTAGTCATCCTACTAATAAATAATATTACAGGTTCAGGAAGCATCAAAGTTGTATCGGTATGGTACCAAGTTTTTACACCATCAACCACTTTTGATTCCATATAAGAAACGTATCTAAACTCAACAACTTTACCCGATACACTTGCATTAAGTGTGACCTCATCATATATCCATGGACTATCATCACGGTCAACAGATTTCAACTCACTGTTTTTAAATAACTGAGAGAGAATCTTTTCAATGATATCATCGTATTGTGATTTGGAGATTAAATATTTTGCCATATTAAATAAATATAGTTACTTTGTATAATAGATAAATATTTATGGACTATGTTATTATTTAAGTTGGTATCAATATTGGTAATCTTTTACTTCTGTATGAATAGGTTCTTACATTGGTTAGACAATAGAAAGTAGTCTCGAAAAAAGGGGCTGGGGATTTGACTCTCCCCGAAGGGGTTCGGACCGAGCGAGATAAGATTACTTACCAATCAAAGAATTCAACCATGATAACATTAGGTGATAACATCTTTAAAACCTTACGGATACTCTTCTCAATATCAATTCCCATTTGTTCTTCATCACTCATAGTCCACTGGTCCTGAAAATACGAATTCATAGAAGATAGAATCTTAGAATCAATCATGACTCTAACGTCTAACGCGTGAAGTTTACTATCCACCTCGTGACTCTTAACCTTAAAATGATGAATAGCCTCAAACTTAGGTTTAACCAAATTATTCAAAAGGAACTCATAACGGTTAATAGGTTCAGACTTATATGTTAATTCACTATTCATATTTGAACAATTGTTTTATTCTATTTATATCTTGGATAACGGGCCGACCATAGGAATGAAACTTAACATCAAAAGGAACGTTAAATTTAACACCAACCAATTCATAGATATCTTTCTCGATACCAGACTCAGTAGTTATAATATCTGAATTCTCACGATAGTCATAAATGTCAGAACTAATCATAACATGAACAATAATAACATCCTCACGAATGATTAGATTAAATCCGCCGATAGCACTATCCCAGTGGGGAAGAACATACTTATTCAGTAATGACGATATATTTTCCTTACTTACTTCCATAGTTCTCAAATTCAGGTATCAACATAAAAAGACTAGCGTTTACATATTTAAACAAATCGGTTACTTGTTTGTGGATTAAGTCATAATCAAACTTATCATCAAGATTTAAGGTGGGTCCGTATTTCGATTGTAAATATTCAAAATCAAAATACATATGTACGTTGAATTTATTAGTCCCCAATTCATTATACTCCTTTACCTCATAACGAGTAATCAATTCGTGTTTACCACCAATCACTTGATTAACCAAATTAGTTAACGATTCAGTTGAGACCATACTACTTAATCTTTTTTAAATACTTAGTAATTCCGTGGGTAAAAGAACTATCACTAAATTCAATATTCTCAACATCCAAATTATAGGTATCCTCAACCCAATCAGCAATAATATCCATAGACTTAGTTTTTCTAATCCTTACAACCTTGGATATGAATTCAACCAAAGACTCCTTGAAGAAAATTTTATTATGATGTTCACTGTCACGATTAACCTTATACGACTTATGAGTAATGGTAAACTTTTTCTTACCCAATATGTTGAGAATAATATAATGACTATCAACTTCCTTAACCTTATAATGGTAATAAGGATAACGGGACACGTCCTCAACGTAAAGACCAACAACCCTAGGATTCAAGATACCATAGACCACCTTCTTTAATTGACTCTCCGTTATAACGTATTTTCCCATAATAATAAATATACAACATATTTATAACCAGACAAAAAAAAACAAATATAAAATGGTATACAGGCATTTAGATTTATTAAACATAATCATACAACATAACCCACAGATAAAATCCTATTTGGAGATTGGAACACAAACAGGAAATACATACAATAAAATAAACTTAACAGATAAGACAGGGGTAGACATTGTAGACCAAAAAGAAAAGTTTAACTTCACCGCACACCATATAACAACATCACAAAACTTCATACATAATATTAATAACCGTACATACGATATAATACTATGCGACGGAGATAGAGATGGTAAAGTTCAATCAAAAGATATATTGGATTCATATAACATACTAAACAATAACGGGTATATAGTATTCCCAGCAATTATACCATTAGACCCAATTGAACAAATGGTACCAAGAATGTCAAAAGGTTGGACAGGAGATACATGGAAGTATATTCAAGATATACAATATAATAAAACATTCCCAATATACCTGATACATTCAAATCATCCAACTCTACCATATCATCTTGTAATATCAAATAACCTACCGTTCCAAAAAACAAATGGGAATATACCAATGAAAGACTTTGATAAACTAATCCTTAACGTTGATGAATATTTCCATACCCTTACAGTAGATGAACTTATAACCCTAATGAATAATTAAAACTATATGTGTAAGAATATAATATACCCAATAAGGTATAAAATTATATGTATAACAATATAATATACCCGATAGGGATTCTTAAGGGTAAACATTACACCCATACACAGAACAAGGGTAACAATTACCCACGAAATTTCTCAAAAATTTTTTTAGAGATTTAGACCAATTTTTTCCTAAAATTTTTTTTCAAACTTATAAACACTTTATCGATGGCATAGAACCCCCTTTTAGACCTGTCAAAATGACCTATATATACGGGGGCCCGGAGGGGGGGGGACCCCCTATATTAGAGGGGGGTATGTAGGGGGTTGTGTATCA
>OCVQ010000770.1_pt1 | contig 27493 bp, 27 predicted proteins | sample 1539061 | NCBI WGS metagenome assembly OCVQ01 (sample SAMEA3355526, study PRJEB22509) | marine metagenome | biome: marine; feature: river plume; material: water | place: USA | collected 2010-08-08 | depth 0.5 m | reverse complement strand
ATCCCTCTAAGCTCATTGGCGTTAGCCGTAAGCATCTTAAGTTGTTCGTCCTGTAGATCCACTCGCCATTCCAAGCGATCTACTTGTTGTTTTAGTTCTTCCATTGGTTATCCTGTTATTCTGAGATTTTATATGCGCTGAAGTTAGTGTACTGTCTCTCACCATGTATTGAAAAAGAGTTTCCTACTACATAAGCGTAAGGAGATACAAAATCTGTAGTCCCATTAAGATATACTATAGTTGAAACAGTTGATGTAAACCTTGTTAGGTTGTCTACTGAGAGATCAACAAAATTAACGGCAATAGGATCACCTGTACCGTTCTTTTTAATACCATACATCACTTGTTGTAAAGACTGTGTGGAACTGCCCCCAAAATCTCTTGCCGAGCCAACAAACTGAACTTGATAATACCCTGCTGTTTGGGGTGTAAATCTCCCTGTACTATTATCATAAGCACCTGCTGAGTCAGCGTCTTGTCCATTACAAATTACTTCTCTCCAACCATTACCAGATAATCCAGTTTGGTTACCACTTCTATATGCTAAGAAATACGGGGTATTGTCACCACCCCCAACACCCGCAAGGAGTGCTGAAGGGATTGTACCTGTTGAGTCTAAGTTAGCTGGGTTGATTGTAGAGGTACTCGTAAGTACCCCCGCTGTGTTAAAGTCTGCTAAGGTTCTTGCCTTAGTCATAATGAGTTACCTCTTTTTAATTTAAGACGGGTTTCTCTGTGCGTCAGTTGGTGGTATGTTGTAAGCTACTCTAGCTACATAGGTAGTATCACTGTCTGGATAACCTCTTGATACTTCTATAATACTGTCGTTACCTACCAAGCTATCAGCTAAAGCTACTGCCGCTGTGTGTGCTTCTTCTCTTGAAGAGTATTCACTGTGTTTAATCTGCTCAATAACACCTTCAGAGTTTGTTTCTTTATAACCTACATTCATAATTTAATCCTCTACCTGTACTATAGAGCCTGATATTTTATTTATAACAACATTATTTCCATCCGTATTACTACTGGGTTCACCGCCTTTCACTGTTATATCAACAGAAGATTTAAAATAACCTAAATAATGTTCTTTATTGTAGGTGCTTTTAACTGCTCCGTCATAAGTAGCCGCATCTATTTCATAAGTGCGGCTTTGTATAGTTGTACCTGCCGACTCCCAATCAAAAGGGTGTAAATAAAGAGTGTCTCCAGTAACAAAGTTATTAGCTTGATATAGATAGCAATACATATACGTTCTATTTTCACTGGCGTTATAATACCACCCAAACCCATTAAGGTTTACAGGAGAACCTCCACCAGATTGGCGGGCAATTCCCATAAAATCTGAAAAATGTTTTGTTACATCACCAGAAACATAACCTTGCTTGTACGCACCTGCGGTTGTAACAGAGGCAAGAGTACCTAAAGTAATAACAGTTTCGTTAGACCCTGCATCAACACTTACATGGTAATAAGCATCGTTTGTGTCCAAAGTGTCTTGATGTAGTAATTCCAAACTCAAGTTAAAATTATTTTCAGAACCAGTAGTTGCTTTAGTGCTATAGGTATCTCCAAGCTGTGCAAGCGTTGGTGATAAAGCGTGCAGATACAGCGTTGGCGAGCCTTTACTGAAACGACACCTGTGCACTCTTTCTAAAGTTGATACGTCTTTGCCGTTTACTGTGCCAGTTACATCTAAATCTCCAGTAACACTAAGCCCATTTGCATCAACTTTTGTTATAAGATTGCCACTTGCATCATATGCTTGAACTCGGTTTGGTCTTATCGTGAACATATCTGTCCCAGTGTCAGCTCTCTGGAACAGTATATTAGATAGACCTTTGACAATTAAATCGCCAGTGCCTTGTTCATCTATATAGCTATTACTACCATCGTGATATATTTGTAGGTCGTTGCTTGCGCCTAGATTTATTTTAGTGCTGTCTCCAAGATTAATATCACCAGTGAACGTAGCACCTGATAACATAGCAGCACCCGCATTAGCGACATTCGTAGCGTTAACAGTTGCATCGCTACCTCTTAGATCAGTTGTCAAAAATCCCAATCCATCATCAGAAGTGAAGGTAACTACACCTGTTGTTTGGTCGTAGCTTCCGCCCGTGAATCCAGTGCCATCAGCACCATTTGTACCATTTGTGCCGTTTGTACCATTTGCTCCATCTGCTCCATCTGCTCCATCTGCTCCAGCAGCTCCATTTGTACCGTTTGTACCATCTGCTCCAGCAGCTCCAGTATCACCACGAGGTACTGTTAAGATACCTGTACTTGAGGAATAAGAAGCGTCAGTTCCTGCTGCTCCTGTCTGAACACTTGTTAATGGAGACACAGCATCAGCCACTAATTCAATAGTATCGCCAGCAGCAGCACCAGTTGTTAAAACAACAGAAGTCCCGTTGGTGGCTGTATAGTCATTTGCTGTAGAGCCAGAGCTGGCTACAAGTTTAACACCGTTAAGGTATACATCTAAGTGACCAGAATCATAAGTCATTGCGAAAGTGGTCTGTGCTGCTGTAGCTGTGTAGCTAACACGGTTAGTAGCGTTGGAAACAGAAGAGGTAGCGTTTTGCCACCCTCCTGCTTGATACACTTTCATTATGTTAACACTGGTGTCGAACCAAAGATCACCAACAGAAGGTGATGTAGGAGCTACCGCAGAAGACCCAAAATACTTAGCGTTATACTCACCAGCAATTCTATCAGCTTTATCAAGGGCTTCTTGAGCCATGTTAAAGATTTGGTTAGAGTCTTGGTCTAGAGTCTCTGCCTTAAGCATTGAACCAGAAGCAAAGTCTACTTGCCTAGCTGCTGAAGCTGTCTCACGCCTTATGCTTATCTTATCCCCGTTTGAAGGAGTAAAGCCTGTGAAAGCTACCAGACTACCTGTTAGGGTATAATCTGTATCTTGTGTTTTGACAACATCGTTTACCAGAACAACAATGTCACTGGCTTGTTGGTGACTGGGGGCAACAAAGTCGCTTTGCCCCGTGTAGTCGTACTCATTTATAGAGTGTAAAGTGTTTGTCATTTGATTTTCCTATTGATTTGTTTTGTACTGTTGGATGATCTTATCAACATCAGTCTCAACCTTGTCCGCATATTTTTTATCCAACGCAGCTTTCTTGTTTATCTGGTGTTGTTCGAAGACAGCGATGATTCCTGTTCTTTCGTATTCTTCAAGAACCTGTTTCTTCGCTTGATTACGATAAGCTGTTACCACACTTAAGATAGCAGATTCCTTACTTCCTTTGTACGAAGCATCAGAAAATATAGAGGAAGTGGTAGCTCTCGTTTTGTAATCGTTAGATTCAATTAACTTTTCCAAAGACTGTTCAACAGTTTTGCCTTTTATCTTAACTTTACCTACAAGCTCACTATAACGATCATACGCAGTAACACCGCCCATGACGTACCTCTCATCCTTCCAGTTTAAAATACCGTTGTCTTCTTTTTCAGGTATCTCAGCAATAGAGCTTTGAATATTATTAAATTCTAATCTAACCACGTTATTAGTGACAAGACTTGAAGGTGCTAAACCATCTTCAGGTCGAAGTATAGGCTGCCCTAAGATGTCTCTTTTAGGTGGTAGTTTTTCAGATAAGGAAGGTACTCTACTTATAAAGTTCTCAAACAAGCCTTGAGCTTCTCTGTAGTAAGGATCATCGTTAAACATAGTAACTAACTGAGGTGTTAAACTTCTAGCGAAGCCTTCAGCATAAGACGCTGCAAAGTTCTCAGGGCTGTTCATTGCTTCTACAAAGGTTGTTACACCCTGCATAAAGGTTTTGTTCTGACCTAAGTTAATAAAGGATGCCGCAATAGCTAACCCCATCTCTTCTGCTTCTGCATACTTACCCGCTTCACGTAAATCTCTAATACCTGTTAAGGTGGTGATTACAGTATCAGCAGGGTCAAAGCGTCTAGTGCTTCTGAACTCGCCATTAATAAAGGCACTGTGAGGTGTGATACCTGTCAAGCGTTTATTAGACTGTGCGTTGTAGCTCATAGCAGACCATGTGCTTTGAAAGCGGTACACTTCTGTTACGTTACCCTTCTCATCTTCAAAAGGTATCTTCTCTTCTATAGCTTGTTGGAGTAAGTATAAGGCAAGCATCATGTACCCAGTTTCAAAGATAACTCTATCTCTGGGCGCACCACCTTTCTCCCACATCTCTTTTTGTCGCTTAGACATAAAAGGCATCGCCCGTCTAAGAGGCATCTTAAATACGTTTATGGGCGTTCTAACAAAAGGAGCTATTAAGCGTAAAGGAGGATACTTATTTACAAACACCTGAATATCTTTACCAAAGCTGCCTAGTGGTTCAGTGAAGGTGTTCTCTCTTGCTCTTTTAAGAGCTGTCTCCACAATAGGGTTAACGACTGATTTGTCTTTCTGCATTTTAATGGCATCAAGCACAACATCATCAACAGCTTTTTCAACTAAAGCGTCAAAGGTTTTTGTATCTTTATCTTTATACTTTCCTTCTGCCTTCCACTTCTTAACAATCTCTCTGTAAGCTACTGATCTGAAGGTTAGCTGTTTGAATATTTCATCACCAGCCGCTAGACCTCTAAAGGAAAGTCTAAATAAGTTACCAACCCAATCAGAGAAAGGTGTGTTCTTTGCCTCTTCCCAACTAAGTTTACGTAAGTCTATTTCCTTAGTGCCTACTGCAATACGATCTACTTGTCCGTCAACTTCCTCTCGAACTTTAAACTCAGGGTCAAGGACATTCTTAGCCGTTTGTAGGGCTTCCCAACCAGCTCTTAAAGATGTTCCAGCGTACTTACCGTAGCCATAGAACTGTCTAGCTGCATCTACTAACTGAGTTTTATCACCTCTAGCTAATCCTATTAAACCACCACCAGCTTGTTCAAAGACATCTATGAGGGGTATTATAGTGTTAGCCATTAAGTTAGTGGCTTGTGTTTTCCACGACAAGAGTAAGTTACCAACGTAGTATTCGTTAAACTGTTCCATTCTATTCTTGAACTTGTCTACAAATCTAGCATTACGTGGGTTTGTCTTAGCAGCATTAGTTATAGCCTGACTAAGTGCTTGTCCGTCTAGTGCTAATAAATCAGAAGGCATAGCGTTTATGTCATCCTGAGAATAGCGCATGATACGACCAGACTCACTTAACAGTCCTTTATGATATGCGTAAGTTTGTTGGAAAGCCTGAGCAAGCTCGTTAGCTTTTCTTACTGTCTCCACATCACCAGCTTTATAAGCAGCAGTGTTTACTAAGTCATCGTGAGCTTTAAGTATGGTATCACCCAGACTACGTACACCCATATAGAAAGTGCTGTCTGTTGTTAGTTCCTTTAAGCCCTTAACATAGTCAATAAGAGAACCTTTATTAAACTCAGGGTCTTTTATTAGTTTACTTATTAAGGCTTGTCCTTTCTTAACAGCAGTTGCTACTGGCACAGTGATTACTTCATCACCTGTACGTAAACTCCCACTCTCGGCTCTAGCTTCTTTTGTAGCTTCGTCCAGACCTTCTTTAGTTTTAGGAATTGTTGCTTCTTCGGTAACACCTTTAACTTCAATGTTCTCTGGTTTGCTGGGTTCTACTTTAGCTTCACCTTTGAAAGTTGCCGCATCTTCTTTAAGAGGTATAAGTTGTTCTGCTTCTTCTACCTCATCAGCAACCTCTTTCATCAAGCTGTTAGCTATCTCTGTGTTGCCGTTAATGTTTTCGTTCTTAGCGTCTTTAGCTTTCTTCGTTGCTCTTGCTAGTTTAAATACCAGCTCGAAAGACAGACCAATGAGCGAGCCTTCAACAGCATTCTTAAATCTGCCTTCTGCATCGCTGTCATCTGGATCAGCCGCTAGGTAATCTGTAAGTGCTGTCTCTATACCAAAGTGTTGTGCAAGGTTAGACAGTCGTGCTTCATGTGGGTCAAAGACAACAGCGTCTGCCATAGCTCCTTGTGCGGTAGCCTTGACAATCTTACCTGTAGTGGTTGCTGCTTGGAAAGGTTTTAAGAACTTACCCGCACCAACAAAGCCCGTAACAAACTGTGCTACTGGAGCTACGAACTCTGCTGTAGGTGTATCAAACCCATCGTCCCGTGTCGGGAAGAGGTGATCCATATCTACAAGATTGTTAGCATTAAGTGCTTGTAAGTCAGACCATTCATCAGGTTTCATGTAAGATATTTTCTTACCAAACATAGAAAAGAGGTGTACGCCATTCTCATCTTGAAAAGACTTTAGTCTGTCATCATCTCCCTCGCCTGTAATAGCTACACCGCCTAAAGGTATAATACTTTCTAAAAACTCACCTGACTCTTTTATAGATGAGCCTACACCCTTAACGACAGCTTCAGGTATCTCTGCGATGTTCTCAAGAACTGTTGTACCTTCTTCTTCTTGTGCTGGCTCTGGTTGAGTTGTAGGATTGTTCAGTTGTTCGTACTGGTCTCTAAACTCTCTGGCTTTGTCTAGGTTGCCGTTGTTTATTTCTTCTTGGGCTGACCTTAATAATTCAATGCCTGTAGCCATAGTAATCTCCTATTAATTTAAAGCACCGTCAACTGCTGCCTTTAGTCTTATTTCTTCAGGACTCATAAAGTCATCTTCGCCAATTAATTTCTTATAGCCTTGTAGTTTTTGTATAACCTTAAACAAAGCTTCGTTTCTCTCAGGTAATTTCATATCATGCCATTCAGGGCTAGTAGATAACGCTAAGAAATCCTCTTCAAACATTAAGCGTAGAGGGGCAAATCGAGGAGCTTCTACAAACATATCAAGGACGCTGTTATCTCTAACCAAAGTTTTAACTATTTCATTAGCTCTTACATAAGCTTTACCTTGATAAGGGTTTTGTCTTGGGGCTTGTGTTAAGAAAGTGTTCAGCAAGCCCTCATCTAAACGACTTGAGTTTCTATTTAGCCAATCAATCTTATCAGGTGCTTGGATGTAGCCATCGTATAGGTCAATCATATCTCCAGCATCAATCTCTTCTGTTGAAAGACTCTTGTAAGCTTTGTATATCTTATCAGCATCAGAAGCGGCAGTACCTACACCAGCATCCTCAGCAGTCTTAACAGCAGCTATTAAATTTTCTGTAGTTGCTTCGCCAGTAGTGAAAAGATTTCCTATAGTAGACTGTAGTGTTACTTTAGCTTGTTTAACACCCGCTACCTTCTCTGAGGCTAATCTATTTTGTTCAGCCCGCATACGAGACTGTACAGCTTCTCGTTGCCTGAAAGCTAAATCGTATTCATCGTTAGATAGGATTGTACGCTGACCTTCTACTTCACCAAGAAGTAAAGAGTATAGACGAAAGTCTCCATCTTCGTTTGCAGAGCGTAGTGCAGTAGACATGAGAAGCTTCTTTGCTTCCTGTGGTGATCTATCCATTGACTGAATAGACTCGTCCATGTCTTTAAATAATTTAAGAAACTCTGGTGACGATGCGCTTAAGGTTTCCCCTCTTAGTGCGTTAATAGCAAAGTTACCAAGCTCTACATCTTCCTCACCTATTTCAAAAGATTTTACAGATGTGCCGTATGTAGTGTAAAAGTTACCGCCTATTACCTTATTAAATGAATTTTTAGCTGTGTCGGTAGTTAAAGAGGATAGTGTATCTTGATAGGCTGGGTTACTTGATGTGAACGCTTCCCATACTTCAGCACTGGTTGGTCTTTTACCATCTTTAATGCTGTAATCATAAGTTTCTGCAAACTCCTGAACAGCAGGGATAAGCTCGCTAGAGGCGTTAGAAGCTCTCAGCAGCTCTAAATTTGTTACTTGTTCTTTTGCTTTACTAGTTAAATTTTTACCAACTTGTGAAACAGTACCAGCAGCAGAGTCAAGAGCCGCAGCTACTTGCATACCTTTGGTATTTCTTTCACCTTGGACAAATGTGTCCACTTGTCTAGCAGTAACCTGATAATCAGGCGCAGCCGCAGCATTACGCCAATTCACTGATTTATCTATTGAGGTTGCCATTTAGTTTTTCCTAATTTGTTTAAGTTTCTAAGGTACAGGTGTAGTAGGTGTAGTAGGCGCATCAAATGCTCCAGAGGAACTCATACCACCTACAACAGCAGACCCTATCTTTAAGGCTGTAGCTGTTGAACTTGGTTTGGACACTGAGTTAATTCTTGATTGCGCTCTTGATCTAGCACCTAGTCGCTGTTCTTGTAGACCTTGCATGGTGTTGCCTAAGTTTCTATCGACAGCGGTGTTAGCCATTAGACCCTGACGTTCTATATCTTGCAGGACGGCATTGTTATTCAAGACTGCACCACTTTCACCACCAGCTACAGTTGCTCGTGATGCCATCACCCTTGTATCTAAATCTGTTTGTAGTTTCTGTTCAGCAGCCGCTGTGTCTTCTTGGGCTGATTGTATGTTAATTTGTCGTTGTTCATCTTTTTGAGCTTGTAGCGCACTACGTCTGTTAACTTGCTCTTTTACTTTTTGAGCTTGGTGTGCTTGGGAAGCACTCGCTACTGACATTGCTGTTGCGGCTACCGCTAGGCTTACTGGATCACACATTTTCTTTTATCCTCACAAATTGGTAGAAGGGTTGTTTTCCTACTCCGTATTCTTTTTCTAGTTTGATGAACTGAAAGCCTAGTGCTTTTAACCATCTCATCGATACTGTATTTTCTGCGTGTACGTAGTTAAGCAAGAGTGGGTGTTGGTCATTCTTTTCCTCCACCCACTTTGCTGAAACTGGTAGCATCACCTTTTTGGTCTCAGGTAGTTTATGAGAACCTAACAACCAAGGACTTGCAAATATACCACAATCAGACAACCCAAACATTCCCACTACATCACCATCCTCATGGATGATACTAAAGCATTCAGGAGCAGAAGCGTTATAGCTTTCCTGTAATGCCCTTAAGGGTGTAAGCCCGTTACTAGCCATTACTTCCTTAGCGTCTTGTTCACGCATAGCTGGGGCTAGTTCTCGGCAATCCTGAAATGTTGCTTTTCTATAGTAGTGTGTCATATTTAGAGTCTCTGGTTTCGTAGTACGATATACCCCTCCCACTCTGCACTTTGGAACGTGCTGGGAAGGTGTGAATCGTTAGTTATTGTTATGGCTGTATCTGTTGCCCGTGCTTGCACCCCAACTTGGAATGACCCGTCATCGATAACAGCAGACTGATCTAAAAGGTTGTGTTGGTTATCTAATACACGCCCTGTGAAGTGTGAGGTAATTGGAGACCTACCTACGGAGTCTACAGTAACATCAAAGTGTCCCGTGTCATTATAGTTAAACGACATCTTCCTTAACTGGAAGCGAGCAAGCTGTGTTGAGTCACCTTGTGTTGGTTTAAACACTTGCTCTGACATTTGATACTTAAATGTATAGGGGATACCCACAACTGCGTTGCTGCTAGAGCTACCAAGTGCTGCGCTTTGCTCTGCTGTCGGGTTGTTTGGGTTGAATGCCCCCAAAGATAACCCATCACTGTTCACAAGCTCTAAGTTTGCTGATGGGTAGTCATCAGTAATTTGCTGAACAAAATCTATCTCAAGCTGACTGTCCAGTAACACCTCAGTTTTATCATACTTCACATCCAGCACTTCAAAAGTGCCGTCTTTAAAGTTAATATAAAGTAGGTTATTAGTAAAGAATATGTGTTTTATTTCTTCACGGAAAGTCCACACAGACCAAGCACTTTGTAATCGCTCTGATGAGGAGTTATACCATTTATACACATATAGTTTCTTTCGTTCTGCTGAGTCATTTTCATCGTCAACACGAGCTACAAGCATATCCTCATTAGCAGAGGCAGCGAACTGTACTATCTTTTCCTTTATATATTCAGGAACGTGTGATGTAACAGAGGTAGCATCTTTAACTTCCGTTGTCTCTCTAGTAAAGAACTCACGTACTCCTGCATAACCTCCAGATTGTGTAGCAAAGAACACACTGTTCCCCGCTGCTATTGGAGGTGCTGTAAGATCGCACTCATATTTAGTAGACTGCTCTATTGTTACCTCAGCTGGCGTTAATAACTGTGCAGCTGATAATGTAAACTGGTTAAGGCTGGAGAATAATAATAAGTTATCCTGTATTGGTACAGCTGCTTTTAGGGTTGACACTTCGTTCTGACTTACCGCTACATCAATAGGGTCAGAGTCTAGAAGAGTTCTTACAGTAGTACGGAAGAGGTTGTAGTAATCCCCTGCCCCACTAAATATAACATTCTCTCCTGATAGAAAACCTAAACGGTTTCTGTGGAAGAATACATCTGTTATGGCACTGTCCGTGAAACTAGGGAATGGGTTAGTATTCTCATCTCCACACTTGCGGTTTTCCCACGGAGCTTGTCCAAATGTAAAACTTAAATCAGAGTTTTGTTTTAGCTGATGAGGCATAGTGGTGTGGAGAAAGGAGTTGACTGTGTTAGGTGCAGCACACTCTCTCCAAAAACCTGAACCACCTTCGCCTTCAAACTTTGCATAAAAATCATCTTCTTTCTTTTGGTTATCGCCCACAACGCCTACGACAAAACCGTCTTCGCATTGGTTGGGTAAATCTGTAAATGATTTAGCGTTCTTTCTGAATGCTTTAAGGTTGACACCCCCATCGTCATCTGTAACTCTAATTGTGTAGTTATCTGTGTTAGCCTTTAAAACAAAGTAAGGTAAATCACTAGTGCTGCTTGGGTATACGGCAGTGACAGCGCTACTGGATCCTATGCCCCTAAGCGCATGGATTACAGAACTAGTTTTAAGAGCATCGTTGTTAATTTCTTGGTCATCACCGCCTGAGCCAGCGGTAACGTCAGTTATTTGTTTTGGTGTGGTGTAAGACGAATCAGCAAGATCGCTCCCATCTGCGTTAACCAACTGAACCGTATACTTTCTTCCGTAATTCACACTCTTAAGGTAAATCAAAGATTTTGTAGTATCGTGAGATAACCACCCTCTTTCAGAAGTGGCATACCCTGCATAATAACTTGTATGTTGTTCAATATTTTTTGTTTTATTCACAATAAAGGTTGCATCAGCAACAGAAGTTGCGGTTACATCTTTATAGTATTTAGCTCTATTGATGGATGTTCTATTATATTGATCGGTATAGTCGGGTAGGTAATAAGTGTTATCGTTATTATGTGCAATCCAATTGCCGTCTGCATCCCAACTAGCCACATTAGACTCATAACGAAGTGACCCTGCTTCATCATAGACTAAAACTTTAGGTTTTGGCTGCACTCCCACATAGTTAATATAAGGCTGTATAACACTCGTTATAACAATTAAATACACCTCATCGTCACTGCGCTTATATGTATGGAAAAAGGCTTTATCTAGGTAGGGTACATCGTGGGTAGCTCTTGTACTTACATTAGCGGTGCTATCTGATACATCGTCTTCAGGGTCAACACACTTTAACTTGTTTAAAAACTTTGTAGGTGGGCGTTTCTTAAGACCATCAACCACATCCGAGAAACCGTTTTCCTGTACTTCTGCCTGACTCTCTAATCGTAGAGCTGCGGGTTGTTGACTAACCCCGTTAATGAGGTTGGGTATGCTTTTAGAAACTAAAGCCATTTAGATCACCTTGTGTCCGATTGAACGATCAAGAACGCTATACGTGCCGCCATCGTCAAATATGTTATAGTCCCCGTTCTCGCTTTCCATTTCTTTCAAAGCGAATAGGGCTTGTTGCTCATCAGCTCTGTTCATGGCTGAGAGGTTGTCACTACCGACTACTCTTTCTTGGAATAATCGTGCAGCTTTAATTGTGATGTATCGTCTTGCTACTTCTGGTATCAATGTGAAGTCTAGCATATAGACAATATCTAGTTTTAAATCTTTATTGATGATATCTGTGTGTTGTACTTTGTCGTACATGAAAGCACCACGCTGTACATATTCATTCTTGTTACTTCTGTATTTATTTACTGAACTAGCTAGGTCAGCACGTAAGACATTTGTCGCTAGTGGTATTTTACCATTAGAATCTTTAGCTACTGGTACATCTGGCTCACTGTTGAAGTTCCAGCCAAATGACTGAACATCTCTTGAAACTTCATTGAGTACAGTCTCAGCCGTTTCAGCATCAACTAAACCAGAACTTAAGCTGTTGACTGGTGCTTCGCCAATGGTCGAGAGCATAGAGTTTACAGCCTGAAGCTGTGTTGTTGGAGTTGTCATGTTTACCTCAATGAAAAAATAAAGAAAAAACACCCCCCGAAGGAGGTGTTCTTAAAGTTTACTAAACTAATCTTACGAAGCGTTAGTCAGTTTAACAGCACACTCAGGACGTAATGAGCTGTGACCCATTGCGTAGCGAGCTACCATTAGTGTACCTTGTTTTGCAACTTGGTACTCTGATTCAACGCCTAAGTCTAATAGCTTAACTGTTGCCGCAGCATCTTTAGTGAATACTAAGCCTTTAGAACCTGCTGGGAGGTTGTTAGACATATACACTTTAGCTCCACCGATTTGTGGAACAGTACCAGTGTTCAAGTTACCACCTGTACCGAAGTCTGAACTCATCACACCAGCTAGGTTAGAAGCAGATCCAGCGAACATTTTGTAGTAAGTAGCTGCGTCTAGGACAACAGACTTCTCGCCAGTTACGTTCTTAGTATCTAGAGCTTCTAGAGCTTGGAAGATGGCTTCAGCTACGTCAGTACCAGTAGAAGCAGAAGGAGTACCAGCAATTTCAATATCAGCATTGTTCTGGTTAGCACCTTGAGCGTACTCAGCAGTATCATCAGTTGCAGCAGCAACAGCAGCAAATACAGCTGTATCCGCAGCGTTAGCTAGAGCAGTACCGATCTCAGAAGAGTAGATAGAGCGAACATCATAGTGGTTCATAGCTTCATCAATTTTCGCAATGAAAACTGAAGAGGTTAGAAGATCATTGATGTTAACTACTTTCTCACTGTGAGCGATAGCACTAGGTGATACTTCGTTACCAGCTGCAAGAGTTGCAGTAGTAGCGATACCTGTTAGTGGGAACTGTGCGCTAGAACCTGAAGAGATTGTGCGTACACGGTGTAGTGGCATTGCGATGTTGTTGGCGTTAAATGCTGTAAGTACTTCACCAGTGAACGTCTTTAGAAAGAGTTCCTTGGCATTAGTACCAGTAGCAGCATTTTCACCCAATCGGGATGCAGTATAAGACATAATATTTTACCTTTTGTTAAATGTTTAAATGAATGTTTAATGTTTAGTCACTTAACACTTAATCTTTCCGCTTAGATTGTCCCCGCAGGGGTCAAAGGTAATTAATTGTTGTGTTTCGTTCCTGTTAAAAAAGCCCCCCGAAGAGGGCATAAAGAGACTATTGTATGTTGCTTCGAGCTATCTTAGTCGAAACAGACTGACGGTATGCTGGATCACTGTTGTATCGTGGGTCGCTCATAGCTTGGGTCACTTCTGCCCAAGAACTATAATTACCGCCTGTTGAGTTACTGGATTGTCCACCTATTAAAGATGGGTCTGTACCCTCCGCAGCTTGATACTGAGTTTGTAATCCTGACACAGCCAACTTGACCATATCAACGTCTCCTGAACCTACAGCTCGATCAAAGGCAGCGATTTCGTTATCCGATAAGTTATCGCCCGCCCAGTTAATCATGTCACCGTAAGCTTGTTCACCGCCTACACTTTCATAGACAGCTTTTTGATAGTTGTTTGCTAGGGCTTCTTGTCCCTGTATCCAACTGTTTACCAAATCTTGTGGGAAACCAGCTTCAGTTAGCTTTGTATAAGCATCTTCCGATAGTTGTCCCTGTTCGTTATACTCCGCCTGTAAAGAATCAAAATCAACGCCAGCGTTTTCTACTGCTTCTCTAACGTCACTTGCTTCTTGTTGTGGAGTTGGTTCGGGTGTAGCTTCAGGCTCAACACCTTCCTCTACACTTTCCCCACCTAACTTTTTCTCTAGATGACCATAAGCTTCAGCCATCTGTTCTGCATTTTTAAACTTCTCAGGCAACCAATCTGGTCGATCACCTTGTGACGGGTCGTTTAACCTGTCCAGTTCGTCACTCTTTGCAACCATCTCATCGATGTGTTCTTGTGACTCTGTTTGTTCTTCGTGTGTACTAATGCTTTCTTGATTCATAATAGTCTCTTTTAGTTTTATTCTTCAGCTTGCTGTTGTTGTGCAGCTTCAGCCATGCCTTTAATAGCAGGGGCTACGCCCTTCTCTGCCATTGCCATCATTTGCTGTTGTTGCATCTGTTCTTGCATAGCTTGTTGTTCTTGCATCTTCTGCTCATCAGATTTCACAAGACCCTGTGTATCAATACCTAGCGATGCGCCAAGACGATCTAAGTAGTCTCCAATGTTTAACTCACTAGCAATAACTTGCTGTCCCAGTGGTTGTAGCATTTGTAAGAACTGGCTTAGTTTGTTTAAGTCCTGTCCACGACCAAGAGCTTCTAGACCAGTAACGATCTGTGGCTTTAAGGTGTCTTTAGGGAACTTAGGCATCTTACCTTCTTTCTGCATCTTTGCTAGAAGGAGGTTGACTAGGGGAACTTGGAACTCTTGTGATAGTACAGAGTAAATGCCACCTAGAGCTGTCTCTAGCTCCTGTGCCATGTATCGTACTTCTTCTGCTGTTACTCTCTCAGCTTGTCGTTGAACAGAGCTGTTAAGTAGGAAGGCAAAAGATAAGCGTTCTGTAATCTTCTGCATTGTTTCTTGTGCTACTCTAAAGTCATTAAACTTATTGGCTTGTAAAGTAGTTACATCATTAGCATCACCAGAGACAATACCACCGTTAGGGGCATCTGCAATACTTCTCATCTTAGTCGTACCGTTTGGTCTTACTAAGAATAAGAGTTTAGCACTGGCAGCACTACCTTCGACAATAGCTTTGGTTAATGCTTCTAGTGATTTTAAATCACCTACGATTTCTTCACAGAAAGAACGACCATAGTGGTTGCCATCAACAGCAATAAAGCGTAGTGCCATCCAAGGTAGTTTATCTTCTGCGTATGAACCTTTAGTGCTTTCAATAACAACGTCATGGACTTCTTGATGCACTTCAAACTTCTTACCAACTTTTTTAATACAGGTAAAAATATCACATTCTTTTTTACTGGTATCTAATTCATAGTCAGGGTTTTCTGTTAAAGCCTGTAAGACATCTTTAGGCAGCGCATCATACGCTACTGTTTCTTTGGTGATAATCTTTAAGATGTTGCCCATCGTGTCTCGTTGGACAACGTAACGATCTAGTCTAAATACTTTCATTCCACCCTTGGGCGGCATGTGGACTAAAGCGTTACCCGCTACTATTAATTGCTTAAGTGCCTCGAATGTTGGAACTCGAATGGCTTTTGATTCTATGACTTGTGTTGCTGATCTTTCAATACGAGCTAGTGCTTCTTCTGCCTTACCTCTGGCATCACCGCCTAACTCTACTAGATCATAATCATCTATAGTTAAACGAAAGAATGCTTGGTTAGGAGGAAGAAGGGTCATCAGTAGTTTAGAAGCAAGATTGTTTACACCTCTTGCACCCACTGACTGATAAGGGGTATTGTACTGAGTTGACCCTGTATGCCCTTCAGGGGGCATAAGTGTAGGGATTGTTAACTCCGCACAAGACCTCGCTCGTGTAAGAAAAGCATCACGATCTGCCGCCATGTTCTCATAAGCTTTGGCTATAGATTGATCGTGCATCATTTATATCCTATTTTTTAATTGACAAACCAGAGCCGCTGCCTGATCCTTTATATTGTGTGCCAGAGCTACCACGACCAAGTTGACCTTTAGCACCTTTACGCTTTTTCTTCAAAGCGGTGGCGTTAGAGTCTACAGCATCCTCAAGTTCAGCAGGAGCTTTCTCTGGTGGGGGTGGTGCTACTACAGTGGGTGGTGGTGGTGGGGCTTTAGGGGTTGATAAACACATAATTAAATCTCTTCTGGTTGGTCATTCTCTAACATGAGTTCCATGCGTTCGATGACGGATTGTTGCCCCTGTAAAAATGCTATATCATTCTCTGATATATTGCGCCTACTAGGGAGTTTATTGGGGAAAAGTTTCCTTAAATATTGTACTAAATCTTCACTTATGAATATGTTATTCTTCATTTGTTACTCTCTATAGGGGGTGGTTAGAGCCAGCCCAGTTATGACGGGAAGTGTAGCCAGACGTTAGCGATGATGTGGAGGCAAGTTACTACCTCCAACACCGTTATCCAGTTCCTATATTTCGCATGAACCTGACGAGCAAGCCAACTCCTGAGTTCCAGTAGTGGTGTCCTCTTTTTCATATTCACCTAGCCTGTCCCATTCAATCTCTGAAGGGGTCTCTCGTTTAAGTTCCATATACCTGTCCTTATCGATTGCTTCATAAGGAGCTTGAGCATACACATGGTCAGTTCGAGGCAGGAAGCTAATACCTGAGCAGCTATCTAGTCGTTCCCATAGCCATTGCCCTGCCGCTAGGAACTCATCATCTGAGTAATATATAGTAACACTAGGTTTATGTTCACACCAGTGTTCCTGATATATCTCCCACAAATCTAACTGTTGTTTGACGTTAAGTTCACTAACACAGGTTGCGCCCTTGGGTGCTTTCACTGGGAAGTCAAACACGTAGTTCTCTGTGTTCATTACATCCTTCTCCCACGACACACCTGAGTCTTTTAAGAATGCAGAGATAGGGTCTTTACCATCGCTTCGTACTCGTCTTATATAATAAGGAGAGAACCTAGCATGAATACCACTAGCACTGTCTACCAGTTGGGACACTGTACCTGACGGCTTCACACACGTAATAGCTGTCGATTGGTTAACACCTAACTCAGCCGCAAAGTGCTTGTTGGTTTGTACAGCAATCTTCTTCAGTTTCTCTAGTGTCTCTTTCAAGACAACATGGCTACCCTTACCTGATAACAACTTGTGATCCATGATGCCTGTCATACTTACACCAAGTAAACATTCTTCTTGTGTGTTGTTCTTCCAGACAGAGCGTACATATCTAAAGTCAGTTAGGGTTGACTGTAGCGTTCCCAGTATTGTTGCTAGTCGTGTCTTACGTTCTAAAGATTCTTGTGTGTCATCAGCACGTACTACAATCTCAGACAAGTTACATACCTGTGCAGAGCGTAGGATAATCTCACTACAAGGGTTAGTCCCAAAATCGTGACCTACATCTCTACGTCCATTTCTCTCTGCTTGTTTCTTTGCAGCAGTACGGGAGAAGATACCTCGCTCCCCTGCTTTGGACTTATAGAGTGCTACCCATTCTTCCAAAAAGGTTTCATACTCTGGCTTCTCATTGTAGACGGCACTGTTGTTTGCCAAGGCTCTTTGCGTTTGTGTCTCCCACCAATTCCCAGACTTCGCATGACGCATACGGTCATCAGACAAGTTAGATAGAGAGATGAGAGCAGACCTACGCACACCACCAACAACAACGATCTCAGCAATTTTACACACAACGTCATGGCATTCAATACTCGTTAGCTTACGTCCAGCAGCGTTCTTGAAAGTAGAAACAGTAAACTCGAAAAGCCTAACCAAAGGATCAGCCCCGCTCGATCTACCACCAAATGTTTTAAGCCTTTCACCTTTAGCCCGTAACTTAGAGACATCCCAAGTAGGCACTTGACCCGAATACAAAAGACTAACCAACTCACGGAAAGCTTTAGCCCAACCAATTTTGCTATCTTGGACATGGATTGTAGTTTCTGTTTCATGGAACTCCTCACTGATTGTTGGTAACTTGGCTACAGCCTGTCGCTCCACGGAGAAGCCTACACCTGTGCCACACATTAATACGTAAAGTATCTCATCGAATACTCGCTGGTTATCTACGGCAACATAGGAACAGTTAAACCCTGCCATGTTGTCTCGCTTCAATGCCTCACCCGCTGTCATTAGACAACGCATGGATGGCATAATCTCTTGCTTGTAGATAGCATCAAAGAGTTCATACGCTAGTGTAGTATCTAACTGTCCTCTATCTACCCAGAAGTTAATGTACCGCTGTACAGTCTCCTTCCATGTCTCTCTTCTATTATCTTCTTCCCGCCACCTAGCGTAACGGGATTTGTGTATGTACTGTTGATATGAATCCATTCTTAACCCTCGCTCATGCTGTCAGAGATTCTGTCGTAACATTCTTGACAGACTAAACCTTGTTCGCCTGACTCTGGTTGATCTGTTAAATGTTCTATTTTAAATTGCTTGTCACAGCAGTCGCAGTATTCTTTCATCGGTCATCTCCTGAGCCTTGTAGCGTATCGTTAATCTTACGCTTGTATAGTTTGTTTAAATTGTCAAAGGCAATATCGCTGAGATTAAGCCCCATGCGATCAGTGAGTACAGCAAGATACCAGAATACATCACCCAACTCAGAAGCCATCTGATCTTTGAAATCATAAGGTTCGCCATCTCTCATTTTCTTTTTTAGTTTACCAGCTACTTCGCCAGCCTCGGAAGCTAATCCAAGTGTTAAATATTCTACTGCTACATCTTCATCAAAGACTACAGTCTCTGAACACTTACTCTGATACCAATCAAAGCCTTCAAACATTCCTGTTATCTGTTCGTATGAAGCACCACCTAATGCGTTTTTCATCCCCAGTTCTCCCCTTCGGTTTTTTCCATTAATTCAATCATCTTGTTTAAGTACCAGACAGCCTTCTTTGCATCCTGTATAGGTTTGCCTTTGTTCCATAGTCTAGTGCTGGTGTATTTAATTACGTTACCGTGACAATAGGAGATAGCATCAAACTCCCCTAGCACATCTACAATGTAATCTATTGTTTCTATCTTCCCTGCATTGTAATGCTCTGGGCTGTTGACAGGATCAGCGGCTCTTTCTGTTACCTTAACTTCTGAAATTACTGCATCCATAAACTTACCTCCTTAGTTTTAAAATCATATTCACCGTCACGTAGTATACGAGCCAGTCTTGCGTTCTCTATGGCAACCTCTTCACCAAAACCTTTATCAGCAAAAGCATCAACAACTGTTTGCCATGTTGCACCATTCTCTTGGAGCAGCTTGTCCGCTGTCTTCGCTCCAACAGTAGGGCAACCTTTGTAGTTATCGGTCGAGTCACCTATTAATGTTTGGTACAAGAACCAGTAGTCAGCTTCCTCTTGATCTACTTCAGTAACTTTACCGTCAAGCAAGTGGTAGGCAGGGATGGTTAACAGGTCTTTGTCTATAGACCAGATTACTGTATTCTTATCCGCACTGCCTAGTATTCCTAAGAGGTCATCTGCCTCTAGCTTATCCTCAACTTTACCGTTGTAATTATCTGATAAATATTTTTTAGCAAAATTTAGAAGCATGGGTTTGCGTGTACCTTTACGGTTCGCTTTGTAATAAGGAGCTACATCTTTGCGGTACAACTTGTCACCAGACAAACACGTAATCACTTCATCACAACCAGACTCCTCTATTATCTTAGCCATGAAGTCCTCCATCGATGCTATGACATCTTTCTCGTGAGCGTGTAATGTCCACACCCCGTTGCCCCAGTCGATAGGAGTCTCTGCAATGACAGCAGCTTTGTACGCTACAATGTCACCATCTACTAATAGTGTCCTAGTATTCTTCATCGTCTTCTGCCTCCTTGTTTATCTCTCTCATCATTCGCATACCGTGTTTTGCCATCTGGTAATCAATCAGGGATTCAATAGCCCACTTGACTCCAACGGCTACACTGACAAAAGCAAAACTTGCAACCAGTATGATGTTCAGTATGTTTGTTTCCATATCTATACCCTGTGTTTCTGTAGTCTTAGTTTACGAGTAATAGGATCAAACAGAAGGAACTGTACTCCTAGCTCTTTTTGTAAAGGTGTCCGTGAACTAGCGTAGCTTCCACGCTTAGTTTCTTTATTCATCTTCACATCAAACAAGTAAACCTCTCCATCCTTTATGCCTATGATGTCTACAGCTCCTGTTGAGCCAGCATTGTAGAACACTTCAAAGCCTTCATCCCACAACCATGTGATTGCATAGAACTCTGCAACATCACCAAGCCTACTCGGACTAGTGAGTTTCTGCCCAACTTCTGCCGACATCGAACTCTGAGTCGAGAGGGCATTTGAAGTTGTAGTGTTGTTCTGTCTTTTTAATTGCTTCTTTAGTGATCGCACCTATGTCATCCTCCAAGCCTTCCTTAACTATGATTTGTACTTCATCATGCACAAACGCCACTATCGAAACTTCTTCGTTAGTGTAGCCTTTAGCACGTATCATCTTCTCGATGGTTGCGTACCAATGCTTGCAGACAATAGCTCCTGCTGATTGAAGTAATGTATTGAGAGCTGCATGGGGGTGACGTATAGGTATAATCCTACCATCAAGACCATTAATAGACTTCTCACCTTGTTGTGTTTCTAGTCGTAACTTAATTGCATCGGTTAACTTCTTGAGAGCTGGGGTCTTGGCAAGGAAGCGTTTCTTAATCTGACCGCCTTCTTTTTTACCCTTACCTATGATCTCTCCAATCTTCTCATTCCCTGCTCCGTACAAGAAACCATAGATGAATGTCTTAGCTTGTGGGCGTGTAGCTAACCCTGCCGCATTCTGATTTGCTGTATGGATATCACCTTCTAAAATTTCTTTGCCATATTTACCACCGTCATACCGTGACATATAATGAGCAAGACAACGTAACTCTAAACCACTTGCATCAGCCCCAAGTAAGGTGAAACCTTTCGGTGCGTGAAATAGTGAGCGACATTCCTTCCCAAAGGCGGCAGATCCTGATGGCACTTGAGCGACATTTGGATCACTATGTGTACACCTAGAAGTAACAGCACCCATGTGATTAACTCGACCATGTATCCGTCCCTTCTTTTCGAGCTTGAGCCATGCTTGTTTACCATTGCCTAATTGTCCTAATCTTTTGTTTAGCATTAAGAACTCTGTTAGCATCTTAGCTTCGGGCATATCAATTCCCGCCAAGATTTTTTCGTCAACTTTTGGCTCTCCTGATGGAGTAAACTCTTGTGGTGTCCAACCCTTCTTCATTAGCCTATCGGCAATCTGCTGTCTCGATGCAGGGTTGAACGGTATTGTTTTTGTTTTGGTCTTTAGCTCAATGATCGTTGGCTCTAAGGTGTTAACCAGTTCAGTTTCAATCTCTTGCTTTCTAGCAGAGAGTTGGGTGTACAGTTTCTGTGCCGCTTCCACATCAAAGGGAAAGCCTGTCTGTTCTTGTTGGAACAACATCTTCGCCATCTCATGCTCAAGCTGCATTGGTTCATGTGGGTAACGCTTACGTTGTATCATCTCGTATAGCTTTACGTTAAGACCAACATCCTGTTTACAATACTCTAACATTTCGGGGGTGAACTCTTCCCAAGCATCTTCTTGCTCACCGTAGCTACCCTTATGGTAGTTAAGCCTTTCACCCCATGCCTTGAGTGAGTGTGAACCAATTAGTCTGTTAGCTACTGTTCGCTTAAGTAGGTCTTTTTCTTTTAGGTTTGACCATATAAGTCTAGAAGCTACTAAGGTATCAAACACTTCACCTTCGTATTTAAAGCCATACAGTTTCTCTAGTACGGGCAGATCAAAACCAATTACGTTATGACCACCAATCTCAGGTGCTTGTGCTAGTACAGTGAGACCTTCTTGCAAAGACCCACCGTGATAACTATACACCTTACCTGTCTTAGTATCTTGTATAACTAGGCAGTGTATCTTTGTTACATCCTGTAGTAATCCATCTGTTTCAATATCAAATATCAGCATACAATCCTCTCGCTGGAGTGATTAAAAAGGTACATCAAATTCCTCTGACATACGACCTGTTGTGGTGGAATAGTGAAGCTGTCCTGCTACACCTGTATCACCTGACCATCTGTTCTTTAAGATACGGACGGTTGTTACATTAGAAGTCTCAGCATCCTGTTGATTACGTTCTAATCCTATTACGATGTCACTTAGTTGTGCGATAGCCGCACTACCTCGTAACTGGGACAATGAAGTTAACTGCCCTTCTTCATGTCCTTTGTCACCACTAGGTCTACGTAAATGAGACACGACAATCAATCCGATATTTAATTCTTCAGTTAGTGACCGCAAATTGGTCATCATGTTGTCTATGATCCGTCTCTCATCTCCACCTTCGATGCCTGACACAACAATACTAATGTGATCCAGTATAATGTACTGACAACCGCATCCTCTTGCTAGGTATCTAATCTTACCCAATAGGTTCTCGCTCTCAGTCGATCCCCAATGGTCATACATAAACACACGTCCTGTTCCTAGAGTTGCATCAAAGGCTTCTCTAAGCTCCTCTGTCTCAACTTCTTCAAGATGTACGGGTTTGCCTAAGTGTAAGGACATCAGTCCCTGTGCTGTACGCTTGCTAGATTCTTCGAGTGCTACATAACCTATCGTAGCTCCTTCATTGAGAAGGTGGTAAGCAAACTCTCTTGTGAGTTGTGACTTACCTAAACCTGAACCAGCCGTAACAGTTACGATTTCACCTAATCGACAACCGCCTATCTTGTTGTTAAGCCCATCATAAGGATAGGGTACTGTGTGTACTTCTTTCTCTGTTGATACTACTTCCCATAAGTCTTCACCATTGATGATACCGTCAGGGGCAAACTCTTTTGCTCCCCAGAACGCATCAATAAGTTCTGCCTGTCTTCCTGCCTGTAGCATCTCACTCGCATCCTTGAGTGGTAGCTTGGCAATCTTAGCCTTGCGTGGTGATAGTAGTGCCGCACACTCTAGTGCTGCTTTCTTACCTACATCATCTTGGTCAAACATAAAGACAACCTGCTCGAACTTCTCTAACCATTCGATAGATTTTTTAATGTCTTTAACTGCTCCTGCCGCACCTGTCTTAATAGAGACAACTGCCCACTTGTTATCAAAAGCCTGAGACATGGATAGTGCATCTAACTCACCTTCTACAACGACACAGCTTTTACCACCGTCTCGCCAAAGGTTCTGTCCAAACAATACAGCTTTCTTTAAATCACCTACGACAGCAAAAGTTTTATCAGGGTAGCGGAGCTTCTGTGCCACTGTGTTGCCGTCAGCATCTTTGAAGTTTGCTACGTGCATTCCGTCTGCCACTTGATAATCCCAAAACCTTGTAGTCTTCTCTGTTAAGTTTCTTTTAATCAGAGGTTGATAAGACCCTGTTTTGAATATTGTATCTTTCACTGCGTTCTCTACCAATCTGACCTCCTCTTGGGATTGCCCATAAGTTTTACAATTAAAGCAGTAGGTGTGACCATCAGAGTACAAGCTGTTTGCATCTGATGAACCACACTTACTACAAGGAGTGTGCATAATAAATTCACTCTCCTGCTCTTCCATACTGTCTCCTAATTAAACCACTCATCAGGGATCATCCCCTCTGCGTAAATGAAGTTATGTTTTTCTGCCCACTCTGCACAAGTCATCTTAGTCCCGTCTTTGCGTTTCTTTGCGCCTTGTACTGGGCTGTTGTTTCTTTGAAATAAGAACCGTATATCTATCTCAGGGTGTTGTTCCTTTATGTTACGCATCTTACGTTGCGCTTCTGATCGGAAGTAACCCTTAACCTCAACATAAATATCTCCAATCTTTAGATCAGGTATATAATTACGCTTTACCGTGAAGGGTAGCTTACAAGGTTCATACTCATAAGCTATCCCACGGTAGTCAAGGTCTGCTTGCACACGTTCCTCTAGGGTCGATCTAGAAGTCAGCGGCATCAGCAAAGACCTCGGTTGTTGATGAAGTTTCGGCATTAGCGGAGGGGGCTACGAAGCCATCTTCTTCATCGAACACACTTGAAGCTGAGTTACCATACTCAACCAAATCTATTACCTGTACTGCCTTTAGTCGTAGCGACACACCTACCTTCTTGGTTGACTGCATCACGTAAGGGATAGGTTCGAATGCTACCTTTACCTTTGAGCCATTACCAATTAGCGTGTCACCTGTGAGTGGTGTCTTCTTCGCATCAAGCACAACAGGCTCTTGCTCATACCAACTACCATCCCTCTTTTGGACTTTAGCTTTTAGTTTGAATTTAAACTCTACGTTACCTGTAGGGTCTCCCGTGTCTCTGTCGTATACTACGGACATGACATCTTGTGTGGTCAGAGAGTTCTTAAGAGGTGGTTTCTCTTTAACTGCTTTCTTAAATGTCTCTTGAATTAGTTCCTCTAATTTCTCACACATTGGTGCGGCATCTGCTTCCGTCATTTGAAGATTGATACTGTAATCACCGTTTGGATTAAACTTTGTATCAGGCTCAAATACTTTCGCCCATGCTGCTTTTCCTTCTAATACTAAAATGTTCTTCGCCATATATTATTATCCTATTAAGTTAATGTTTGATCGGGGATTGCTATAGGGGGTGGTTAGAGAATTAAGCAAAAAAGTAATCACTCTGTAGCACCTCCTCAATGTTTAAAGTTCCCCGTGGTGGAGGTTCAGGTATTTCTGTACCCTCCGTTAACGTACTTACTGCGCTATCGTAGAGATTTTGCAGTACATCGTTATCTCTATACATCTCAACAAACGCTTCTCTTAACTTATCGTTAAGTTTCACCATGTTGGGACTGTGTGTGCCATAGCTGTCGTGTACCATAGCAAAGTCTGTTATGCCTTCCTTCAAACACTTATCGACTGTGAACGTCAAAGCCGCAGCATCTAAGCTATGTGTGAAGTTAGGACTAGCACCACTAACACTCTTGCGTGAGTCTACTGTCTTCTCTAGTGGCTGTCTGTAGTTTAGCTTAACTGTAGAACCGCTTAAGTGTGTCCAGATGCGTAGCTTCTTGGTGTTACTGTACGACTGTCTCACTAATAACCCTGTTGGTGTCTCCCACTCAAAGGGTCTGCCCTGCTTACTGTACAACTTTGCAATGCTCTTGATGTAGTCCATTACTTTATGAGCCGAGACAATAACCTCATTGATGGCTTTCCAGACAAACTTAGCCAAGTATGTGGCTGGTTGCCAGAAGTCATCACCCCAAGGGTTGTTGCCCTTACATTTTTCTTCTAGTGCTTCCAGTATGTAGTCTCTACAACTGTGTTGTGTCCCTGAGTAGGGTACAATCATCACAGGTCTCTTACATATCTTTCTGCACACGCCAATGTTTAGCAACTCACTGGCTAGTGTTGTTCCTTCTTGTTGTAACAGTTCCGTTGTTCTCTTTGCTACATCCGTGTAAATGTCTTGAGGTGTGTCGTGCGGTGTTAAGTTTACTGCCTTACCACCCTCAAGGTCTCTGAGCATTGCTGAGAGGTGCTGTAAGCCATTGCACGAGCCATCACTAGCACAGGGTAGGTGAGTCTCGAAATGCTCCCCAAACTGTCTAGCGTTGCTGTACAATGCCCACTCGTAACACCATGCAAGTGCTTGCCAAGGTTTATCTGCTTCCTGCCACCATCTGTTAGACAAAGGATCGTTATAAACATCGACAGCGTTATCTACGTTCATGTACGCCCACATCTCTCGATCTTCTAAACTTACCTTATCTACTCCAAATACATTAGCACCATGTATAGCCAACCACTTAGCTTCCTCATCGTTTGTGATATTAGCTGGGTTAGCAAACTCTAGTAGTGCTTTACTGTAGTCTGCATTCTGTGGTGATAAGAAAGACTCTACAGGATACTTACGACCCCTGAAGTCTAACTGCCATACATACCACATATTCTCTATGTCTTTATACTGTTCGGCAAGTTGAATAGTACGCTCTACCTGAATCCGTTTGGACATAGACTTATTGTTGTAGCTGTGTATCTTGTTACGCTCTGACTTAAATGCCTTAAAGACTGCTGTCTCCTCATCGTTAAGGTATTTAGGTTCTTTACTAAAAGGATACTTAGGTAATGCTAAGTTATCTCTTGGTGGTAAACCTTCCCATGTCTGACCACTGTCCCAACATTGACGTAGGGTATCGACAACAAACTCATTGATACGCCAAGGTGTTCTCTGTAGTGCGTTGACACACTGGTACTCTAGAGACAGGTCACGGTCTTTCAGAGCATTGATGTAATCTTGTGCTGTCTGTCTCATGCGTGTACCCTCACAAATGGTAAGTTGTTTATGTGTTCAGAGTAGTAACCACCACCCCAGAATGAATCCCAATCCTTTGGCTCGATAATACAAGGACAATACCTTGGTAGTGCTACCTCGTTAGTATCGTTAAACGCTTTGATCCACTCCTCTGTCTCTTGCGTTGGTACTACATGGTAAATGGTTTTCCTTTTCTGTATCTTCTTCTCCAGTTTAACAATACCTGTAGCAGTAATGATTAGATCAACCAGTTTAATACCCACGTTAATACGTTCCTGACTTGTCCATGTAGGTAGGTCAACACCGTCACTATTAATCTTGTGGTCGAGACCATAACGCTTGTGTAAAAAACCTTTGTCTGACTTCTTGTTAGCTTCCTTAATCATGTTGGTAGCTACTTCCTTGTCTACCTGTAACCAGACATCTAATCTTTTCTGTGTTTCAATTTGTATACCAATGGTTCGACAAACTTTTAACAGCGTACCATTGTTTGCTAGGCTGTCGATCAAACATACTAAAGCTAGATAAGCTACCTTACCCGCATCCATACCCTTGAGTAAACTTTTGGATGTACTTCGGTTGTATCTTTTATCTACCTTACAGTGTTCTTCAATAGCCTCTTGTACAGGGTCAAGGATACCTTTGATAATGGTTCTACCATGCTTAGTCTTTGACCCTAACTCCTTTCCCAATAAATCCTGTAACTGCTTGTGGTAACGATCAATCCCTGACTGCACCATCTGATACTCTAGGTCTATCTGTTCTTCCAATGTTGCCATAATGCCTCCTTTTGGGACACTTATTAACTTTACTGTGGCTTTGCTCATTACTAACTACGGTAGCGGAGCAAAGGATTATGTGGAATGTGTTTCATTTGCCTTGTTTTGTTAAATTGTTGTTACGGTGGCGTGATAAGGTTTCAATGGATTAGCAAACCTGTGGTTTAAGCCACTCACCCATCTCTCCTCTAAGTATTCTGTCATTTTTTATTTACCTCACACGCCACTTGGGACACTTTAGGACACACAGGACACAAGCATTATTCCAGTAGACTAGAGCCACCAACCAACGTATCAGTATTCCATTTAGCATACTTCAATGTTGTTGCAATATTTTTATGACCCATATATCTCATGATATTTGCTGTATCCCACTTCTTCTCGGTAAGTCTGGTTGCTGTGGTGTGTCTCCACGTATGCCAACACTTGTGCATAAGACCTAAGTTCTCTCGAACCCTGTCCCAAGCAAAGCGATGATTACTAACGTGCGTACCAAACTTCTTACGTCTACGTATTGCTTCTTCTGCACGTTTAGTCAAAGGCATAACCAAACCCTCACCGTTTTTACGATCAGCTACATACACCCCGTATATATCTGAACCATCTTCCCTCTTATCTTCAAGTTTAGTTAAAGTGTCAGAGGAAATCTGTAACACTTCAGAAGCTCGCATACCTGTATCTACAGCCACGATAGCGTAGTCATGTAGGTAATGCTCACCTAACCTC